>Ga0256828_1000302_pt1 | contig 33976 bp, 28 predicted proteins | sample CV88metaG_FD_185993 | JGI IMG/M metagenome (GOLD analysis project Ga0256828, IMG submission 185993) | Hydrothermal vent microbial communities from East Pacific Rise, Pacific Ocean - CV88 | ecosystem: Environmental > Aquatic > Marine > Hydrothermal vents | place: Pacific Ocean: East Pacific Rise...
TAAACATAGAATTTCACAAATACTTAAAAATCTAATATCTAATGCTTTAAAATTTACTAGTGAAGGTAGTATTGAAGTTTCTATTGCAAAAAGCAATGATGATAAATTACCTATTGAAATATCGGTAAAAGATACAGGAATAGGAATACCAAAAGATAAATTAGAAAAAATATTTGAAGCATTTACTCAAGCAGATGGTAGCACTAGTAGAAAATATGGAGGTACAGGTCTTGGATTATCAATTACAAAAGAACTAACTCAGCTATTAGGTGGGAAAATTATCCTTGAATCAACAGAAGATAAAGGTAGTAAATTTACTATATTATTACCAAACCTAAGTGAAGAAGAAAATAAAAACAATACAAATAATCATCATATAGAAGAAGAAAATAACACTATTGAAACAGTTGAAAATGAAGATTTTAATCATACTACTGATGAAACAGTTATAATAGATGATATAGATTTAAGTGATTTAAATATTTTAGTTGTTGATGATGATATTAAAAATATATTTGTACTAGATGGTGTACTTCAAGATTATAATGCAAATGTATATACAGCATATAATGGGGAAGAAGCTATTGAAACACTTGAACAAAATAGTCAAATTGATATAGTTCTTATGGATATTATGATGCCTGTAATGGATGGATATGAAGCTATACAAAAAATAAGAGAAAATCATAATATTAAAGAACTACCTATTATTGCTGTTAGTGCTAAAACACTTCAAGAAGATATAGATAAGTGTATTAACTTAGGAGCAAATGATTATGTAACAAAACCAATAAATATGGATAGTTTAATACATATTATAAAAGTTTGGTCAGATAAAAAATAAATGAACAAAGTTAAAATAGAAGTCAATTCATTAAATAGTAAAGATAAAATATCAAATTTAATCAACAAACTAAGTTTAGATGCTTTTTTTGAATTGACTTTTAAGCATATAAAATTCTTACCTTATGAGTTAATACTAAAACTAGATAGTATAAAAAGTAAATTAACTATTATTGTTGATGATAGTAAACTTCATTATTATTTATTAAACTTAGGTTTTAATGCTAACTTTCAACATATTAATAAAAAACATTATGATATTTTACAAAATACACAATATGTTGCTATTGGTGGAAGTGCTGGTAGTTTAGAAAAAGTTATCGATATTGTTAAATTTTTACCAAAATCAAATATATCTTTTTTTATTATAATGCATCGTAAAAGTGATAAGAAAAGTATTTTAGCTGATATTTTAAAAAAATATACTATTTATTATGATATTCAAGAAGTACACGAAGCTCAAAAAATAAAACCAGCTACTATTTATATCGCTAGTGAATCAAAACATCTAATAGTAAAAGACAATTATGTCTTAACTTCAGATCAAAAAGCTCTTAACTTTTCTAAGCCATCTATTAGTATAGCCTTTGATTCTATGGCAAAAGAATTTAAAGAAAAGCTACTTGCTATAATTTTATGTGGATATGGAGAAGATGGTAGTTGTAGCTTAAAAAGTATTAGAAAAAACAATGGAATTGTAATCATAGAACAACCTTTTGAATGTCAAGCAACAGCCATGATAGAAGCTGCTATAAACACTAAAAACTATGATAAAATATTAAGTGTTCACAATATTTCAAAACTTTTTTATGATAAATATTATAAAACATATAGTATAGAACAAAATATTGATTCTTTTTTAGAAGATATTAAAAATACCTATAATTATGATTATAAAAACTATAATAAAAGCCATATACTTAGAAGAGTTGAATACTATTATAATATTATGCAATCAAAAAACTTTTCTTCATTTAAATATAAAATTTTAAATAATAAAAATTTATTTCAAGATTTATTTTTAAATATTTCTATAAATATTACAAGTTTTTTTAGAGACCCTGATGTATTTATAACTTTAAAAAATAACCTTGATGAGTTATTTAAACATCAAAAAAGAATAAAAATATGGTGTGCTGGTTGTAGTAGTGGAGAAGAGCCTTATAGTATTGCAATATTACTAAAAGAACTAGGATATTTAAATAGATCTATTATTTATGCAACAGATATAAATAAGGTTATTTTAGAGTTTGCAAAAAATGGTATGTATTCAAAAGAAAGCTTTGAAGAATTTAAAACAAATTATCAAAAAATATTTAATAATTCAAACTTTGATAAATATTTTAATCACCATGATAATTTTGTTGCTATAAATGAACAACTAAAAGAAAATATATTATTTTTTCAACATAATTTAGTACAAGATAAAAAAATAGATGACTTTCAACTAATTATATGTAGAAATGTGATAATATATTTTAATAAAAATTTAACAATAAAAGTTTTTGATTTATTTGATAAATCATTAGAGTCAAAAGGCTTACTTATACTAGGTAAAAGCGAAACCTTTTATAATAATTATAATTATAAAGAGATAAGTAAAACTAATAAAATATTTTTAAAATAGGATAAATTTTGAAAAACATAAATATATTAATAGTTGATGATGTTGAAGCAAATATCATATCCTTAGAATATTTATTAAATGATTATTTTGATGATATAAATATATTTAAAGCTTACAATGGTGAAGAAGCTTTAAAAATTTCTTTTACTTCTAGTATAGATTTGATAATACTTGATATTCAAATGCCAGTTATGGATGGATTTGAAACTGCAAGTTTTTTGAAAAAAAATAAAAAAACAAAAGAGATTCCTATTATATTTTTAACAGCTGCATTCAAAGAAGAAGAGTTTGCAAAAAAAGGCTTTGAAGTTGGAGCTGTTGATTATCTTACAAAACCTATTAATAATCATCAATTAGTAAATAAACTAAGACTTTATATTGAATTATTTAAAAAAAATAATCAACTAATAGAAAATCAAAAACTTTTAACAGAACAAACAAAATTAGCCTCAATGGGAGAGATGATAGGTAATATTGCTCATCAATGGAGACAGCCACTTAGTGTTATTTCTACTTCAGCTACAGGTTTACTTATGCAACATGAGTTTGGTACACTAAGTGATGACAAACTTATAACTACTTGTAACAATATAAATGACAATGCACAATATCTATCTAAAACAATTGATGATTTTAAAAACTTCATCAAAGGTGATGCAAAAAAAGAATTATTTGATTTAAAAACAAATATAAATAACTTTTTGAGTATTATTAGTTCATCACTTAAGCAACATAATATAAACCTAATATTAGATTTAGAAGATTGTAAAATAAATGGCTATCCAAATGAACTAAATCAATGTCTAATAAATATAGTAAATAACTCAAAAGATGCCTTAGATAATATAGATAAAAATGATAGATATGTATTTATCTCAAATAAAGTTATTGACAATAATGTACAAATCTCAATACTAGATAATGCAAATGGTATTTCAGATGATATTATAAATAAAATATTTGAACCATATTTTACAACAAAACACCAATCTCAAGGAACAGGTCTTGGTCTTAGTATGACTTATAAGCTAATAACTCAACATATGAAAGGTCATATTGAAGTTAAAAATGAAATTTTTACTTACAATGATAAACAATACAAAGGTGCAAAGTTTACAATTACATTAAATTTAAATAATTAAAAAAAGGAAAGTTATGGCAAAAAATAAAACTATAGGTATGTGGCTTTATAGCAATGGTGGTGGCGATAAAATAGCTAAAAAAATCATTAAAAAACTCAAAGATAGAGATATAGATACAATAAATGATATAAGACTTCATGATTGTATAGCTCAAAATGGTCATATTTTACTAGATGGATTTAAAGTAGATAAACTAGATTTATTTTTTTCATACAATGCAGGACAACAAACACAATATCAAATGTACTTATATCAAGCACTAAATAGAGTAATACCTATGATAAATTCTTACGAAGCATTTGCTCTAACTGAAGATAAATTTCATACATCATTTGTACTTAGAAATAATGGAATAGCAACTCCTGATTATAAGCTTTGTCATAGAGATAATGGAGCTGCACTTAAAAAGATTATCAAAAAATGGGATAAAATGGTATATAAACCAACAGATGGTTGGGGTGGTGTTGGTCTTACAAAGATTGAAAGTGAAGCTAACCTTGATATGCTTATGCCATTTTTAAATCAAATGGATTTACGATATTTTTATGTAGAAAAATTTATAAAATATGATAATACTGATTTTAGAATAGATATAGTTGATGGAAAATTTGTATCGTGTTATGGAAGAAAAGCAAGTGGAAATGACTGGAGAACAAATATTACTAGTGGTGGAAGTGTATTTTTAAGAGAAGCTCCTGCTGAAGCTATAGAATTAGCAATAAATGCTTGTAAGGTATGTGGTGTTGATATTGGTGGAGTTGATATTATATATGACTTAGAAAAAGAGCAATATATAGTGCTTGAAGTAAATGGAATACCAGCATTTGCAACACCAGATCAAGAAAAACAAGGCTTAGATTTTAACAATAAAAAAATAGACTTAATTGTAGATTTAATAGATAAAAAAGTAAATAAAGGAAAATAAAATGGCAAAAAAAGATAACAACAAACTACCAACTCTTGGATTTTTATATATGGATCATGTATTAAGATTTTTTGATTACTCAAACTTCAAAGGATGGCCAAATAAAATAGAAACAGCAACTTACCATTGGGGAAATGACAAAAATAGATTTATAAAAGAAGTAAAAAGAAAAAAAATTGATATTCTAATAGGTAATATTCCAGCAACTGCTTATGAAACTTTTAGAGAAATTCAAAGAGAATTACCAAATGTTCAATTTTTACCATCACTTGATACACAATTTTCAAATAAATCAAAAGAAAATGTTACTAGATTTGCATGGAAATATGACTTACCTATTCCAAAAACTTATATTTATTACCTACGAAAAAATGGTGATAAATTTTTACAAAAATGTGAATATCCAAAAATTATAAAAAAATCTTATGGACCATCAAACTATGGTGGATATTTTGTACATAAAGTAGATAGTTATAAAGAAGCAAAAGCTTTATTTGATGAGAAAAAATATCATCCTATGTATTTCCAAGATTTTGTTCCTATGGAAGCTGATATTAGAGTTATGCTAATAGGTCATAAACCAGTATGTGCATTTTGGAGAAGAGCCCCTGAAGGTGAATGGCTTACAAATACATCTCAGGGTGGAAGTATGGATTATATGGATGTACCTAAAAATGTACTTGATTTAGCTGTAAAAGTATCTAAAGCTGCAAAAGCTGAGTACTGGGCTTGTGATGTAGCATATGGTAAAGATGGAAAAGTTAGAATTTTAGAGTGTGCTACAGCATTTGCTGCATTCCCTTATATTAGAGACTGGATTGGTCAATATATTATGTGGAATATTGCTCCAAAAAGATTTAGAAAGCCACATATTCCTATGTTTAACTGGGAGGAATTAGGTAAGATTGATTCTTCACTTTTAAGAACTATGAGACATATTACATTTGGTGCATATAACTCTAGTTTCGATGGTGAATACTTTGGTGCTAAAAAGAAAAATTATGGAGATAAAAAAGTTTATTTACATGAATTAGATGAAAAATATAAAATAAAACATGTAAAACCAAGAACTAAAGAAGAATGGCCAAGTGAAAAATGGAATTATCAAGATAAATTAGCTCTAAAAAGTATAAAATCTATGAAGTTAAAAAACTCTGATCAAAAAGCACCAAAACCTACAAATGAAGATGCAGAATCATTTGTATTGCCAAAAGTATCAAAAAAAGAACTAAAAGAAGTTTTAACATCAGTAGATGGTATCGGAGATAAAAAATTTGATAAAATTATTGAAGAATTTGGTAGTAGTGATGAAGTTGTAGGTATTTTAGAACAAAGTCCTTCAATATTATTAAATATTAAAGGAATAACAAAAGAACTAATTGCTAAAATTTCAAAAAAATGGAATTCCTTTAAAAGCGAGAATAATTAGATTTGAAACAACAGTATAAATCATACCAACAAACAATAGATATAATAAATGAAAATATAACAAAATATCCAGAACTTATAAATGTACAAAGCATAGGTAAAACACATGAAAATAGAGATATAGTACTTGCTACTATATCTTTAGATGTTAAAAATGCTTCTTCTAAACCAGCCCTACTTTATACAGGAACTATTCATGCAAGAGAATGGATAGGAAACGAATTAGGTGTTGCTTTTATAGAATACTTATTAAACAATTACAAAACAAATCCAAAAGTATATAAAACACTAAAATACAATACTATTTATATAGTACCTTGTCTAAATCCAGATGGTTATGAATATAGTAGAAGTCATTTTTCTTTTTGGAGAAAAAATAGAAGAGACAATGGAGATGGCACTTTTGGAGTTGATTTAAATAGAAACTTTTCAGTAGGTTATTCAAAATCATCAAATACAAGTTCAAATGTATATAGTGGCCCAAAACCATTTTCAGAACCAGAAACTCAAGCAATAAAAAAGTTTGTTGATACTCATGAAAATATAACTTTAGCACTTGATTATCATTCACAAGGAAATGTATTTTTTCCTGCTCATAAATTTAATCATGAAGCAGAAATTGATGGAACTGATTTAAACACAATGTGTGCTAATATGAACTATGAAATACATAGAGTTACAGGTAGAAAATATGGTATTCATAGAGGTAAACCACCCACAAAACTTATAAGTGGTAGTGGTAGAGAGTATTATTATAGTAAAGGCATTGTTGCTGCTGTTGTAGAAGTAGGAACTAGAAATATACCTGATTTTATGAAAAATATGACAGAAAGTATAGATGAAAATATTCCAGCACTATTAAAAACATTTGGTGAAGCACAAAATTATAGTAAAAATGCACCAATAAGACCTAGTAACTTTATAGCTAAAAAAACTACTTCAAGTACAGTTACACTTTCATGGGATTATCCAAAAGATGAAGATATATTTTTTAGAATATTTAGAAATACATCAAATAAAGAAGCATGTAATGCTTGTAATTTAGTATGTGAAACATACAATAATGAATTTATGGATGTACAATTACAAAGTTCAACTACATACTATTATTATATAAGAGCTGTGAGTAATAAATCAAATATAAAATCACCTTTTGCACCAAAACTAAAAGTAAAAACAAAATTACAAAATCATGAATTTTCTAAAACTATATTTCCAAATCCAAAAGATGTAGGATATGTAGCAAGTAAACTTGAACAAACAAACTTTAAACATTTTGGGGTAAATTCATTATTTATTGGTGTAAATGAAACAAAAGGTATCTCATATGGTGTTATGCAATTTAATCTTGATAAAATACCACAAGATGCAATAATAACAGATGTACAAATATCTATGTATCCTTTAAACAGAGTTAATGCAAAAATAGAAAACTATGGAGAGTGGTCTATTTCATTTGTTGATTCTTCAAGTGTTGCTGAGATATATGACTACAATCAAATACATAATGCAAAAATTATTGAAACTTTAGGTCAAACTATCCCTTCTTCAAAATTAACTCAAGGAAAATGGTCTCATTGGGATTTTAATGAAACAGAAAAAGAAGTATTATCAAAACAATTAAAATATGGTAAAGTAATCTTTAAAATTAAAGGTCCTACAAAATTACCTGAAGGTAGAGATTCTCAAATGATGATGTTTGATTTAGGTTATGGAAAATTTGGTGGGGGATTACACTATAGACCAAATATTGAAATAAAATATACACTACCTGGAACTCAATGTATTATAGAAGCTTCTAGTGTTACTAGTGTATATAAAAATAAACAAGATGGAACAAATCTAACTTGTGGATTTGATGAAAACAATGATAAAGTATATGGACTTATGAGTTTTGACCTATCATCTTTACCTGATCCTTCTAAAACTATTATTACTGATTGTTATTTAGAGATAAAAAATAAAGCTTCTACTAAAACAAAAATGGATATTAGATACAATATAGAGTTTGTTGATGTTGAAGATACTTCATATGAATCAATTCAAAATAGAGATAGAATTGAATTTATAGGTTATGAAGTAAGTCGTGCAGATTTACAAAAAAACAAAAAACATAAATTTATTTTTGATTATTATTCATGTTTAGCATTAGAAGATACACATAAAAATAAAAAAGAAGCAAAATTTATTATCAAAGCAACAAGTTCAAAAATAAAAAATCATTATGTTTCATGGCATAATAAAGATAATAAAAATACTTTAAAATTAGTTGTAAAATATATAAATAGAAATAAACAATATACAAATCAAGTTAGTAATCTAAAATTAAATATTGAAAACAATAAAGTAAAACTTTCTTGGGATAATCCTACAGATAGTGATTTTGTTGGAGTATATGTAGTAAGAAATAGATTCCATGTACCATCAAATCATCTTGATGGTGATAAAATTTATGCAGGAAGTGATAACTACACTATTGATAACTTTGGAAATATTGATATTTCAAAATATTATGCTGTATTTACTTATGACAATGTTCCAAATTATTCACAACCATCAATAATATTACACAAAGGCAAATAATATGATTTTAAAATTTAAAAATTGGTTTCCTAAAATAAAAAAATCTGCATGGATAGCTCCAAGTGCAGATGTAATAGGAAATGTAAAAATAGGAAAAGATAGCTCTATTTGGTTTGGTGTAGTAATTAGAGGAGATGTTCATAAAATAAGAATAGGAAAAAGAACATCTGTACAAGATCTATCTATGATACATGTTACTCACTACAAAAAAGAAGATATGAGTGATGGTAATCCAACTATTATTGGTGATGATGTAACAATTGGACATAAAGTAATGCTTCATGGTTGTACTATAGAAGATGGTTGTTTAATAGGTATGAATGCAACAATTCTTGATGGTGTAGTTATAGGTAAAGGAAGTATTGTAGGAGCTCATTCTCTTGTAACAAGCAATAAAGTATTTCCACCAAACTCACTTATTATGGGAAGCCCTGCAAAAGTAGTAAAAACTTTAAGCAAAGAAGAATCTCAAAACTTAATCGAACATGCTGCTCGATATGTTAAGTTTAAAGAAGAATATCATCATAGTAATTCTTAACTAATATCAGGCATATCCACTATAGGAGATTCAAAATCATCTGGAATATCTATATTTGTTTCAGGAAATTCATCAGGTATATCTATATTTGTTGGCACTTCATTATCTGCAACTGCTTCAAAAGTTGTTACAACAGGAGCAGCACCATTTGGTGATTCTTTATCCACAAATCTAGTAAGCTCTTTATGGAAGTCAAGTTTTACTGTACCTGTTGGTCCATTTCTTTGCTTACCTATAATAATCTCTGCTTCTTCTATTGGTTTATTTATAAATGCACTTTTATAAGATTCACCTCTATCTTTAGCTTCTTTTTCTTTTCTTGCTTCATCTCTTTCTTTATAAATATCATCTCTATAAACAAACATAATAATATCAGCATCTTGCTCAATAGAACCAGACTCTCTAATATCACTTAACATTGGTCTTTTATCTGGTCTAGCTTCAAGCCCCCTATTTAGCTGAGATAGTGCTAAAATTGGTACATTCATCTCCCTTGCAAGTAGTTTTAATCCTCTACTTATTTCAGATACCTCTTCATGTCTTGCTTTTGTACCAGTTCCACTCATAAGTTGTAAATAATCTATAATTACCATTTTAATTTTATTATCTGGATTTCCTGCTATTTTTCGAACTCTTGCTCTAAGTTGGTTAATATTAACAGCACCACTATCATCTACAAACAATTTTTTTGTATTTAAGTCTTCAAATGCTTTTGTTACTGTACTCCATTGCTTATCATCCATATCACCTTTTCTTACATTTTGTAAAGGTATTCTAGTTTTAGCAGAGATTAGTCTCATCATAAGTTGTTCAGCTGGCATCTCTAGTGAGAAAAATATTACTCCATCTCCATTTTCAACATTTTGCAATGCTGTATTTAAAACAAAAGATGTTTTCCCCATAGCAGGTCTTGCTGCAATTATTACTAAATCACCTTCATTAAATCCTGTTGTTTTTTTATCTAGTGCATCAAATCCTGTTGTTTGACCTATAAGATAAGCATTTCCTTGAGCTTTCATTTTTTCCATATGGATTAATGTATCTGCAGTTATTTTAAACATATCTTTAAGTTCACTACTTGTACTATCTGTTGTAATTTTATATAGTTTTTCTTGTACATAATCAACAGCATTAGCAGCAGCTACTTCATCTTCTATTGTTACTTTTTTAATATCACTTGCTAGTGCAATTAGCTCTCTTTTTATTGATTTATCTTTTATCTCTTTTGCATAAGCCATTGTATTTGAAATAGCATTTGCACTAAGTATTTCTATTATTATAGAATCATCAACTTCTTTACTATCTACTTTATTTCTAATAAACTCTTCATCAATAGGTAAATCTTCATAATTTAACTTTTCCATTGCTTCAAATATTTTTTTATGAGCAGGTAAATAAAAATCTTTAGGTTTTAAAATACCCAATAAATCTTCTATTATTTCTGGGTTAAAAAATATTGAACTTAAAACTGCTCTTTCTATGTTTAAAGCATATATATTATCCATTATGGCATTTCCTCTTTTTTTAAAAATGGTAGTAATGGTATAGAAATTGTTCTTTTAATAATATTAAGTATCCCACCTGTTGTATTTTTTAGAATATGTGTTTTAAAAGTTTGCTCTTCAAAACTACCATCAATATCAACTTGTGTTTCAAAATTTCCATCTTTTCCTACTATGATATATCCAACTAATGGGATATTTTTTATTACTTTTGAATAATCTTTTAAGAAAATAACTTTAATATTTGCATTTAATTTATTATTTGCAAAATTTGCATACATTTTCCCTTTAAAGTCAGCCATAACACCTTTTGTATATATTGAAGTTGCTTTTAATACCTTACTTTTTAAATTATAAGTAAAATTAGCATGACCTTTTTTTATTAGATATCCACTAGTACTAAAGCCCTCTTCTCCTAAATGAAACAGTGTAGGTAAAGCAAGTATAGGATTAAAATAAGCAGGTGTTGTATTTATAAAAGCAATTAAGTTATTTAAAACTCTTACATTTTTAACTGTTATTTTATGAAATTTTACTTCACCATTTATATCTCTTGGAGTAGAAGTTATTGTTAAATCTATATGACCATTTTTTAGTCTGTTGTCTTTCATAACTCTATTTATAAACTTAGCACTTATATTTTTAGCTTTTGCTTTCATATGCTTACCAACAATATTTATTACTATATTTGCATCTTCATTTAATACATCAATATTCATATCTATTTTATTATCTATTATAGCAACTGTTGCATTTTTTATATATACATATCTTCCATCATAAGCTATTTTACTTTTATATATACCTATATCAACTTTTGGATAATATCTATATTTTGATTTTTGATTATTATATTTATCAAATTTCTTTTCAACAACATCAAATTCTACATGAGATAAATAAATATCTGTAGATTTAAAGTTATTTGCAGTTTGTATTCTTACATTAGAATGATTAGATACATTTTTCAAAAAACTAATTTTTCTAAGAAGTGGTGAAAATTTATTTATTTGTATTATATGTTTTTTCTCTCCATACATTGTATAAAATAATGAATACTTATCTATTCTAATATTTTTAATATCTCCATAAGGTTCATATACATAATTAAACTCTTCATTATTTAAATTTATTAAATCTTTGATTATAAAATTATTTATTTTTACATAACCCTTACTTGTGTTATTATTTAAATTATATTTTGAATCTACATATATATTTGCATTATCTTTTAATATATTACTTTTTATTTTTACAATTTTATTTTTTGTATTAAATACTATATGTGTTTTAGTTAGTTTTGTATTGTATTGTTTATTTGATATATTTTTTATATCTGCTTTTATTATATTATCATTGATATTAACTTTTAAAGTATTATATTTTATTTTATATTTATCATATACAGCAGATCCATTATTTATATCAATATTTAAAATATTATCTTTTAAATTTAATTTTATATTATCACAATAAGTACTCATATTTTCATATTTTATATTTGCACTTTTTAATTTTAACTCAAGATTATTATTATCATATAAAGCAACAATACTTTTACTTTTTATTAATTTATCTTCATATAAAATTTTACTATTTTTTATTTGTGCATTTATTTTTACTATAGTTTTTAAATTATTTAGATTAATATTTAACTTAGCATTTATCTTATTCTGTCCACTATACTGAGTAATAGGTAATACAACACCATAATATTTTAATATTTTTTTTAATTTATTATCATAAGTATTATTTGTATATAAATCAACAATTAACCTTATATTTTTCTTTAAATTCTTAACTTGTACTGTAGTGTTGTTTAGATTTATTTCATCATATTTTGGATTGTTAAATTTTAGATATATATTATCTTTTTCATATTTTACAAATACTATTTTTGCTTTTAGTGGTTTTAAATTTTTATCGAAAATAAACTCTACATCATTTAATTTTATATTTTTATTTTCATTATTTATTAAATCTTCTATTTGATTATATGTTAAATCTATTTTTGCTTTTAATTGTAAGTTTTTATTTTGATATTTTAATTTTTTAATATCAAGTTTAAATTTCTCATTTTTATAATTTATTTCACCATTGAATTGTATTTTTTGTTTTTTATTTGTCTTTTTATCAAAATAAGTTAAATTATCACTCTTTACAATAAGGTTTTTATCATATTTTATATACAATTTCGAAATATTAATATCATCATAAGAAAGATTTGACAGAGTGACTCCATACATCAAAGAAAAAACCAACACTGCTATTAGGAATATAAAAAATTCTAATAAGAAGATAATTGTTTTTAACATAATAGAATTATTCCTTATTTTTATTATTTCTATACTATTTTATTTAACTTTAAATACAACAACTAAAAGAGTTCTGTATATACCAAAAGGTTCAACAGATAGTATTATAACATATTTAAATAAAAAGAATTATGACTTAAATATTATCGATACAATAGTAGTTAAAAGTTTAGGTTATCCTCAAAGTGGTTGGATTGATTTAAAAGCTACAAAACTAAAAAAATATGATTTTTTATATAAATTAACTCGTTCAAAAGCAGCTATTAGAAATGTAACTTTAATACCTGGAGAAACTTATTATTTCTTTTTAAAACAAATTTCAAAAAAATTAAATATAGCTCCATCAAAATTATTTATTTCATATTCAAAATATGCTTATAAATTAGATGGTAATATAATACCACAAACATATTCACTACCATTAGGTATGAAAAGTGATGATATTATTAAACATCTTATTAATTATAGTGATAAGCAATACAAAAAAAATGCTATTAAGATTTTTGGAACTTATGATAAAAAAGCATGGTATAGATTTTTAATAATTGCTTCAATTATCCAAAAAGAAGCAGCTTCTAAAGAAGAGATGCCAACAGTAGCAAGTGTAATTTATAATAGAATCAAAAAAGGTATGAAACTTCAAATGGATGGAACTTTAAACTATGGGAAATATTCTCATGTTAAAGTTACATCAAAAATGATTAAAAATGATACAACAGATTATAACACTTATAAAAATAAAGGGATACCTTCAAATCCAATATGTGCTGTAGAATTTGAAGCTATTAAATCTGCTATTTTTCCTAAAAAAACTCCTTATTTGTATTTTATGAAAAGTGCTAAAGGCAATAAGCATATATTTACTTCAAGTTATAAAAATCATGCAAGAGTTATTAGAGATGTTCAAAAATCAAAAAGATTTAAAGATCAAATCAAAGCCAAGAAAAAGAAAAAGTATTACAAAAAGTTACAAAATCAAAATACAAAAAAGAAAAAATCTAATGTAAAAAATTTATGGAAATCAGTTTACTAAATTTATGTTTCATTTTGAAACATAATAGATTTTTTTTCTTCTGCTTATTCTAATTTATTCAATTCAAATTTATTTCTTGATAATATATAATCTATTATATAAAAACACAAGGAATTAATATGTCAAAAATCATATGGTCAAAAATTGATGAAGCTCCTGCTTTAGCAACTTATTCGCTTTTACCTATCGTAAATGCATTTACAAAAGCTGGTGGAGTTGATGTTGTAACATCTGATATCTCACTTGCAGGTAGAGTTTTATCTGCTATGGGTCTTGCAGAAGATGAATTATCTAAACTTGGAGAATTAGTTTTAAAACCTGAAGCTAATATCATTAAACTTCCAAATGTTTCAGCATCTGTTGGACAATTAAAAGAATGTATTGCAGAATTACAAGATCAAGGTTTTGATATCCCTGATTATCCAGAAAATCCTGCAAATGCTTCTGAAGAAGAGATTCAAGCTAAATATTCTACATGTTTAGGTTCTGCTGTTAACCCAGTATTAAGAGAAGGAAACTCAGATAGAAGAGCAGCTAAAGCTGTTAAAAGATTTGCTCAAAATAATCCTCACAGATTAAAAGCATTCTCTGAAAATTCAAAAGCTTATGTTGCACATATGGCTGGAGATGGTGATTTCTACGGTAACGAAAAATCAGTTACTATGGACAAAGCACAAAAAGTAACTATTGCATTAAATGGAAAAGAATTAGCTACAATCGATGCACTAGAAGCAGAAGTACTAGATGGTACATTTATGAGTGTTGCAAAACTTAAATCATTTATTAAAAAATCAATTGAAGATGCAAAAGCTAATGGTGTATTATGGTCTATTCACTTAAAAGCAACAATGATGAAAATCTCTGATCCAATTATGTTTGGTCATGCATTTACTGTATTCTTCCAAGAAGTATTTGATAAATATGCAGATACATTTAAAGAATTAAATGTAAACCCTAACTTAGGTATGTCTGATTTAGAAAAGAAAATTGCAGGACATGCACTTGAAAATGAAATTAAAGCAGCTTTCCAAGCAGTAGTAGAGTCTGATAATCCAGAAATTGCTATGGTTGATTCTGATAAAGGAACTACAAACTTCAATGCTTCAAATGATGTTATTATTGATGCTTCTATGCCAGTTGTAGTTAGAGAAGGTGGAAAACAATGGAATAGAAATGGTGATGCAAAAGAATGTGTATCTGTAATTCCTGATGCTACTTATGGTATGTTTTATAATGAAATGGTAGCAGATTGTGTTAAAAATGGTCAATATGATGTAACAACTATGGGTTCAGTAGCAAATGTTGGTCTTATGGCTCAAAAAGCTGAAGAGTATGGTTCTCACCCTACTACATTTGAATTAGCTGAAGCTGGTACAGTAACAGTTACAGCAGAAGATGGTACAGTTTTAATGTCTTTTGAATGTGAAGCTGGTGATATTTGGAGAATGTCTAGAGCTAAAGATATTCCAATCAAAGATTGGGTAAGATTAGCAGTTGAAAGAGGTCAAATTGAGCAAGTTCCAGTTATTTTCTGGTTAGATGAAAACAGAGCACACGATGCACAAATGATTAAAAAAGTAAATAAATACTTAAAAGATTTAGATACAAATAATGTTGATATTCAAATTATGGAAATTGCTACAGCTACTAGATTTACAAATGCAAGAGTAAGAGAAGGTAAAAATACTATTGCAGTAACTGGAAATGTTTTAAGAGATTATTTAACTGATATGTACCCTATTTTAGAGCTTGGAACATCTGCAAAAATGTTATCAATTGTTCCATTGTTAGCTGGTGGTGGATTATATGAAACTGGTGCTGGTGGTTCTGCTCCTAAGCATGTTGATCAATTCTTAAGCGAAGGTCACTTAAGATGGGATTCATTAGGTGAATTCTTAGCACTTGCAGAATCATTAAGATTCTTAGCTAGAAAACATAACTCTGCAGAATTAGAAGCTGTAACTAAAGCACTAGATGTTGCAAATGATGGTTACTTAGATAACAATAAAGCACCTTCAAGAAAATGTGGAGAGCCAGATAATAAAGCTTCTCACTTCTTCGTTGCACAATACTGGGCTGATGCATTAGCTTCTGGTGATCACGCTGAACTAGCTGCTAAATTTGCACCAGTTGCAAAAGCATTAAAAGAAAATGAAGCTAAAATTATTGAAGAATTACTTTCAGTTGAAGGTAAAGCTCAAGATATTGGTGGATACTACCATCCAAATGATGAATTAGCTGAAAAAGCTATGAGACCATCATCTACATTAAACAAAATTATTAGCAACATCTAATAATTTTAACTATAAAAGTATTAAGCATTTTGCTTAATACTTTTTTGCATTACTAAAAAGTGTTAATTTTTAAGTGCTAAGTATCTAACTTAGCACTTAACACTTAGCACTTATATTTATAAAATAAAGGAAAAATATGGCAAAAGGTAAAAAAGTAACCGTAATTGGTACAGGAAATTTTGGTTCAACAGTTGCATTTATATTAGCAACAAGTGGTTCATGTCATGATATTGTATTAAGAGGAAGAAACTACGATGTAGCAAAAGGTAAAGCTCTTGATATGTCTCAAGCTGCAAATGCTGGAAGAAAACATTCTGTAGTTCAAGCTGCAAAAGAAGCTAGTGATATTAAAGATAGTGATATTGTTGTAATTACTGCTGGAGCTCCTAGAACTCCTGGAATGAATAGAGATGACTTACTTCTTAAAAATGCTCAAATTGTAAGATCTTATGCAAAAGAGATTAAGCAATATGCTCCAGATGCAATAGTAATTGTAGTTTCAAACCCACTTGATGCTATGACTTATGTAGTACTAAAAGAAACAGGATTCCCAAGAGAAAGAGTTCTTGGTATGGCTGGTATATTAGATGCAGCTAGAATGGCTCACTTTATATATGAAAAACTAGGATATGGTGCGGGACAAATTAGAGCAACTGTTATGGGTGGACATGGTGATACTATGGTACCACTACCAAAATTTACAACAATTGCAGGTGTTCCATTAGATGATTTATTAGATTCTGAAGAGATTGGTGAAATTGTTAAAAAAACTAAGAATGGTGGAGCTGAAATTGTAAATCTTCTTGGTGATGGTAGTGCTTATTATGCACCTGCTAAATCAACTGCTGTTATGGTTGATGCAATCTTAGGTGATACAAAACAAATTCATTCATGTGCTGTAGCACTTGAAGGTGAATATGGATATAGCGATGTTGTTTCTGGAGTTCCTGTTATGATTGGTGCAGGAGGAGCAGAAAAAATTATAGAGATGACACTTAAAACATTACAAAGAGAAAGATTTAAAAACTCTGTTAATTCTGTAAAAGACCTTATTAAATCATTATATGAATTAAATTTTTTCGAAGACGAAGAAAAAACAAAGAAAGGTAAATAAACTATGACAGGTAGAAAAGTAGGTATTATAGGTGTTGGTGCTGTTGGTGCAACTGCAGCATATACACTAAGTATGATGGGGACTTGCCATGAAATAGTTTTATTTGATATTGCAGATGGTGTAGCAAAAGGTAAAGCAATAGATATTGCACAAGCTTCTTACTATGCTCCTCAAGGTACTATAGTAAATGCAGCACAAACAATTGAAGATGTAAAAGATTGTGATATTGTAGTAATAACTGCAGGAGTGCCTAGAAAAGGTGATATGACAAGAGCTGATCTTCTTATGATAAATGCAAAAATAATAAAAGAAGTAACTACATCTATTAAAAAAACATCTCCAAATGCTATAATTATTTGTGTATCAAATCCTTTAGATGTTATGACTTATGTTATTTCTAAAATAACAGGTTGGAGTTCAAATAGAATTATTGGTATGGCAGGAGCTTTAGATGGTTCAAGAATGGCATATCAAATACAAAATATTACTGGATATAGTGCTAAACAAACTGGTTCTTTAGTAATAGGTGATCATGGTGAAAATATGATACCAATGCCACAAAATATCTCTGTTGGAGATATTCCACTTACTCAATTAATTAGCGAACAAGATATGCAAAATATAATTGAGCGAACAAAAAATGGTGGAGCTGAAATTGTAAGTCATTTAGGAACAAGTGGTTATTATGGACCAGGAAGAGCTATTGCACATATGGTAGAAGCTATTTTAAATGATAGCAAAGCTATTGTACCTTCTTCTGTTTTATTAAATGGTCAATATGGATATAGCGATGTTTGTGTTGGTGTACCTGTAGTTTTAGGTAAAACTGGTTGCGAAAAAATCATAGAGATAGATTTAGATAAACAAACAAAAGAAAAATTTAAAAAATCAGTAGATTCTATAAAAGAAGGTATTGAAATTTTAAAACAAAATAATTTTTTTAATTAAGGATAAATATGAGAGAAATTCAATATGCTGATATAGTAACAGCAATAAAAAATGTAATTGTTCATTGTGGAACAGTACTTCCACAAGATGCATACAAAGCAATAAAAGATGCCTATGATGCAGAAAAGTCACCTGTTGCAAAAGAAGTTTTAGCACAATTATTAAAAAATGCAGATATTGCAAAAGATGAAAAAAGACCTTTATGTCAAGATACTGGTCTTGCTGTATTTTTTGTAAATGTTGGTGAAGAAGTAAAAGTAATAGGTGGACTTTTAAGAGATGCTATAAATGAAGGAACTGAGCTTGGTTATCAAGAAGCATACCTAAGAGCATCTACTTGTGAACCATTTACAAGAGCAAACCTAAAAGACAAAGTTGGTTATAATTTACCTGCTATTATACATTTTGATTTAGTTGCTGGAGATAAAATAGAAGTTGAATATGCAGCAAAAGGTGGAGGAAGTGAAAATGTATCAAGAGCTACTGTATTTCCTCCTGCTGCAGGAAAAGCTGGAATTATCGAATATGTAAAACAAGTAATTAGCGATGCTGGTGGAAATCCATGTCCTCCTTTAACTGTTGGTGTTGGTATTGGTGGTACATTTGAAAAAGCTACAATCTCTTCTAAACATGCTTTATTTAGAACTATTGGAAGTGTAAATGAAGATGAAGAGATGGCACAAATGGAACAAGAGATAAAAGATGAATTAAATAAACTTGGAATTGGAGCAATGGGAATGGGTGGTACTCAAACTGTACTTGCTGTTCATATTGAAGCAAATCCTTGTCATATCGCATCATTACCAGTTTCAGTAAATGTTCAATGTCATAGTTCAAGACACGCACACATTACAATATAAAAGGATAAAAAATGGCAGAATATACACTAACAACTCCACTAAGTGAAGAAGATACAAGAATGTTAAAAGCTGGTGATATTGTAAAACTAAATGGTACAATATTTACAGCTCGTGATGCAGCACATAAAAAATTAGTTGATCTAATTGAAGCTGGAGAAGAATTACCATTTGATTTAGAAGGTAGTATTATATACTTTGTAGGACCAACTCCTCCAAAACCAGGTGAACCAATAGGAAGTGCAGGACCAACTACATCATATAGAATGGATTCATACAGCCCTACTATGCTTAAAAATGGAAGTCGTGGTATGATTGGAAAAGGTAAAAGAAATCAAGCTGTAAAAGATGCTTGTAAAGAATATGGTGGAATTTATTTTGGTGCAACAGGTGGTGCTGGAGCACTTCTTGGTAAACAAATTACATCTGCAGAAGTTATTGCTTATCCTGAACTAGGTCCAGAAGCTGTTAGAAAAATTACAGTTAAAGATTTTCCAGTTACTGTTGTAAATGATACTTTTGGTAACGATTTATATCAAATGGGTAGAGAGATGTATGAAGTAAAGTAAGTAAAACTTACTTTAACAATATAGATTTAATAATCTAACATAAAAACAAGCTAAAGTGTGTAAATTTTGCACACTTTATAATTTAATAAAGCTATAGAAATATCTAAAATAACACTTTAAATATACTTAGATATAATAAATAAATTTCAAATATTAATAGGAGAAAAAATGAATATTCATGAATATCAAGCAAAACAAATCTTTGCAAAATATGATATACCAACACCAAAAGGTATTATGGCAGAGAGCGTTGATGCAGCAGTTGAAGCAGCAAAAGAATTAGGTGGACCTATCTGGGTTGTAAAAGCACAAATTCACGCAGGTGGTAGAGGACTTGGTGGTGGTGTTAAACTTGCTAAATCTTTAGAAGAAGTAAAAACTTTATCTGAAGAAATTTTAGGTATGACACTTGTTACTCACCAAACAGGACCTGAAGGTAAACTTGTACAAAAACTATATATTGAAGATGGTGCAGATATTAAAGCTGAATTATATCTTTCTGTTGTTTTAGATAGAAAATTAGAAATGCCTTTAATTATGGCTTCAACTGAAGGTGGAATGAACATTGAAGATGTTGCTGAAAATACTCCTGAAAAAATTGTAACAGTACCTGTTGATCCAGCTACTGGTTTCCAAGGTTTCCATGGTAGAAAATTAGCATTTGGACTTGGTATTACTGATAAAACAGAACAAAAAAATATTATTACTTTTGCTCAAAAACTATTTAAATTATATATGGATAATGATGCAGAAATGATTGAAATCAATCCACTTATTAAAACAGGAACTGGAGAATTTTTAGCTCTTGATGGTAAAATGGGATTTGATAACTCTGCATTATACAGACAACCTGAAATTGCAGCTATGAGAGATATTAGTGAAGAAGATGCAGATGAAAGAGAAGCATCAGAATATGGTTTATCTTATGTAGCACTTGATGGTGAAATTGGTTGTATGGTAAATGGTGCTGGTCTTGCTATGGGTACTATGGATACTATTAATCACATGGGTGGAACTCCTGCGAACTTCCTTGATGTTGGTGGATCTGCAAATGCACAAACTGTTGCAAAAGGTTTTGAAATTATTCTTAAAAATCCAAATGTAAAAGCTATTTTTGTAAATATCTTTGGTGGAATTGTAAGATGTGATAGAATTGCAAATGGTATTATTGAAGCAACAAAAATTACAGATGTTAATGTACCTGTAATTGTTAGACTTGATGGTACAAATGCACCAGAAGCTGCTGAAATTCTTAAAAATGCAAATATCTCTAACTTAATTGTTGGTGATGATTTAGGTGATGGTGCAGCAAAAGCAGTAAAAGCCGCAAAAGGAGAAAAATAATATGTCAATTTTAGTAAATAAAGATAGCAAAGTAATTGTTCAAGGTTTCACAGGTAAAGAGGGAACTTTCCATGCAGAACAATGTATTGCATATGGAACAAATATTGTTGGTGGAGTTACTCCTAATAAAGGTGGTCAAACACATTTAGGTCAACCAGTATTTAATACAGTAGAAGATGCTGTTAAAAATACAGGAGCTACAGTATCTATGATATTTGTACCACCTGCATTTGTTGGTGATGCTGTAATGGAAGCTGCTGAAGCTGGTATTGAACTTGCAGTTATTATTACTGAAGGTGCTCCAGTTAAAGATATGCAAATGGCTAAAGCTCATGCAACAAAACATGGAATGATGACAATTGGACCAAACTGTCCAGGAATTATTACAGCTGAAGAATGTAAAATTGGTATTATGCCTGGTTCTATTTTCAAAAAAGGAAATGTAGGACTTATCTCTAAATCTGGTACATTAACATATGAAGGTGCAAATCAAGTATGTAATGAAGGGTATGGAATTACAACTGCTGTTGGTATTGGTGGAGATCCAATTATTGGTCTTTCATACAAACAAATTTTACCAATGTTTGAAGCTGATCCAGATACAAAATGTATCGTAATGATTGGTGAAATTGGTGGAGATCTTGAAATTCAAGCTGCAAAACTAATTAAAGAACAAATCACTAAACCAGTTGTAGCATTTATTGCTGGTCAAACAGCACCTAAAGGTAAAACAATGGGTCATGCTGGAGCTATTGTAAGTGGTAGTGCTGGTACTGCAAAAGAAAAAATGGAAGCATTAGAAGCTGCAGGTGTTAAAGTAGTTGTTTCTCCTGCTGATATTGGAAAAGCAGTTAAAGAATTATTAGGTTAATATCTAATTTCTTTAACTAAAAAGGTCAAGCAAATTGCTTGACCTTTTTTTATATATATTTTAAATTTATTTAATAAGCCCTATCTCTTTATAATATTTTTTTGCTCCATTATGAAGTGGTGCACTAATACCATCTAATAATGATTTTTTTGTAATATTTTCATAACTTGGATGCATTAATTTAAACTGTTCAAAATTCTCAAATATTGCTTTTACAAAATTATATACTACATAATCACTTGTTGTTTTATTTGCTATTAATACAGCTTTTACACCAAAAGTATTAATATTTTCACTATTACCTTTGTATATTCCACCTTTTATAAATGATTTTATAAAATATGGATTTTGAGTAATCAATTTGTCTATAAACTTACCTTCAATAGGTATAATTTTTGCATCGGTATTATTTGTAGCATATTTAATATTTGAAGCTGGATGACCTATCATATAAAAGTAACCATCTATTTTATTATTACTTAATGCATCTGGCATATCTGAGGAATCTAATCTACTTCCTTGTAATTCATTCATTTTTATATTTAATACTTTTAATAACTGTAAAGTTGTAACTTCATTTCCAGAACCTGGATTTCCTATATTTATTTTTTTATTTTTAATTTCTTGAATAGTTTTAATATTTGATATTTTAGATACTACTAAGGTAAAAAGTTCTGGATAAATAGCCATAATAGATCTAATATCTTTTTTTGGATTATTTTTAAATGTTTTATAACCATGACTTGCATTATATAAAATATCTGATTGTACTATTGCTAAATCAAGTTCTTTGTTTGTAACACTTTTTATATTACTTATTGAACCTTTTGTTGATTCAACAGAACATCTAATATTTGTTGTATTTTTATATTTATTTACAAGTTTACATATATTTTTACCGGTAGGATAATATGTACCAGATACTGCTCCTGTCCCTAATGTAATAAAACTTGAAGCATTTAAATTTACTGCAGAAATAAACAATATACTTTTTAATAATTTTTTCATTATTTAATTTCCTATTTATATATTATTATGTATATTATAACATATAAAACTATTATTACTCTACAATAAAATAATATTAAAAAAGGTCCTAAAATAAAATACATATTTATTATAACAATATTATTATCAAATTTAGTATTTGCTTCATCTACTAAAAATATACTTATTTTAAACTCTTACCAAAAAGGCTTTGAGATTAGTGATACGATAATAAATAATATTGAAAATGAATTTTTTAAACAAAAAAATATAAATACTGATATTTTATATATGGATTATAGACAGATAAATTCATACAAATATATTAAAAAACTAAGTGATTTATACCAAATACAACTAAAACATAGAAAATATGATTTAATTATTACAATAGATAGATTTGCATACAAGTTTGCAATAAAAAACTATTCAAAAATATTTACAAATGAAAAAATACTTTTTACTGGTGTTGAGCATTTTTCAAAAGAGTTAGCAAGAGTATATAATCTTGAAGATAAAATATATGGAATAATACAAAAGCCACAAATATATAGTAATATTGAACTTATAATTAAAACCATGCCAAATATTAAAAAACTTTATATCTTAAATGATAGAAGTCAAAATGGAAATGATACTAGTTCTGTTATTATAAAAGCTATCAAAAATATAAAATCAAATATAGATATAGAATATCTAAGAGATGAAACACTTGAAGAATTTAAATTGTATTTTAATACATACAAAAAAGATGAAGCTATATTATTTGTGAGATATTTCAATAACCCAAATGGTGATTTTTATAAAACAAATGAAATTATTCAAGCACTAAATGAGTTTAAACTTCCTATATTTGTAACTGATAATTTATTTTTAAATAAAGGTGTTTTAGGTGGTGCTGTAATATCTATAGAAGATATTGGAACAATTACAGCAATAAAAGCCATGGATATTTTAAATAGTAATGTATCAAATAATAAAATCACTATAAATTCAAAATATTATTATATATTTGATAATAATATTTTACTAAAATATAAAATTAAATTACCTAAAGATATTAAAGATATAGAGATATTAAATAAACCAAAAAGCTTTTTTGAAAAATATAGAAAACTTATAAATTCTGTATTTTTAGTATCCCCTATTTTACTAATTGGTATTGCTATACTAATTTTTACACTTTATTCAAAACAACAAACACAAAAAAAGTTAAAAAGAAGGATAAAATTTAATAAAATTTTACTAAATAGTATTGATAATCCAATCTTTTGGAGAGATGAAAAAAATAAAGTACTAGATGCAAATAAAAGTTTTTGTGATCTAATAGATATTCCATATAGACAAATACATCAACATACCCTTGAAGAGTATAGTAAAGAAAATAAAAAAATAAGTCGTGTAATATCAAAATTAAATGAATATTATAAAGAAAAAAGTAAAGCTCAATTTTCAATTTTGCATAATAAAAAAGTAGAAATATTTTATATTCAAGAAACATCATATTATGATAGCAATACAAATGAAAATGCAAAAGTTACTATTCTAACAAACATAACAAAAGAAAAAGAATTAGCAAATCAAAGATTAAAACAAACACAATATATGGTACAACAATCAAAACTAGCAGAAATTGGTGAAATATTTTCTTCTATTGCTCACCAATGGAAATCACCTCTTGTAGCTATTACTTCACTTGCTCAAGAGATGTTTTATCTTAGTAATACAACTCAAAAAGAAGAGGATTCTTATCATATAAAAAATATTATGCTTCAAGTGCAATATATGAATAAAACAATAAATGATTTTCAAGAGTTTATAATACCATCTAAAGAAAAAACAATATTTAGCCTAGATAAAACTATAGATTCACTTCTAAATATTGTTAAGCATAACCTAAAATATAACTATATAGATGTAAATATAAATATACATCCAAATACAAATCTAAAAATATATGGCTATGAAAATGAATTAATGCAAGCTATTTTAAATATTATCAATAATGCAAAAGATGCCCTACTAGTAAATGAAAATAATAACAGAAAAATAGATATAATACTAAAAAATGAAGAAGATAATTTAATTCTAGATATAATAGACAATGGTCCAGGTATTAGCAAAGAATTACAGAAAAAGATATTTTTGCAATATTTTTCTACAAAAAGTAAAGGGCATGGTATTGGACTATACATGAGTAAACTAATAATAGAAGATAAATTAAATGGTAGTATTTCATATAAATACACAAAAAATGGATCATCATTTAGAATAATATTTAAACAATTTATTAAAGAGGAAAATAATGAAGATTTTAATTCTTGAAGATAATACAGCCTTATCAAATGTAATGAAACTAGCACTTAGTAGAGAAACATATAATGTTGATTGTTTTAGTGATGGACAAGAAGCATTAAATGCTATTGCAAATGGTTATTCATGTTTTATTTTAGATATAAATGTACCTTCTATTGATGGTATAGAAGTATTAAATTATATAAAAACAAGTCATCCAGAAATTCCTGTAATTATTATTTCTTCAAATCATGAACTAGAAAAAATCCAACTATCATATGAAAAAGGTTGTGATGATTATATTAAAAAACCATTTTTTATGTATGAACTAGTGCATAAAGTAAAAAGTTTATGTAAAGTTCAAAATAAATTTATTGTATTTAACAACGAATACAAATATGATTTTATAGATCATATTTTATATAAAAATGAACAAAAAATTGTTTTAGCCAAAAAAGAGATTCTATTTTTAGAATTATTTTGTAAAAATATAAATAAAGTAGTTTCATATAGTGAAATAGATGAATATGTATGGGAAGGTGAACCTACAAATTTAGATAATATTAGAGCTTTAATCAAAAGACTAAGAAAAAAAATACCAAGCAATAGTATTAAAATTGTAACAGGTATTGGTTATACTCTTAATGATGTTTATTTATGTGATAAATAATCAAAAAATTTAAAATATGTAACTAAAAGTAACTAAATATTAAAGATGATTTTAAATAATTATTTTTATTTTTAAATTATATTTAAGTTTTTCTTATCATTGTTTCGATTTGTTACACTTCATAATCTATATATAATATAATAATCAATTAAAATAAATATTACTAAAATTTAGATACCATTTATTAAGTAATGTATGATGTATTATATAAATACAAATATCATATATTCTGTAAATTAAATTAATGATTAAGGGGAAAAAATGTCTTTAATAAAAGCACCAGAAAATACTCCAGTATGGGTTGATACAGCTAGATGTAAAGCATGTGATGTATGTGTGGATGTATGTCCTGCAGGTGTATTATCAATGCAAGCAGAACCAACATCTACTCTAGGGGCAATGATTTCTATTGTAGCACTAGAAGATTGTATTGGTTGTAACGACTGTGAGTTAAGCTGTCCTGATTTTGCTATTTATGTAGCAGATAAAAAAACAGATAATATCAAATTTGCAAAATTAACTGATGAATCAAAAGCAAGAGCTGCTGCGATTGTCGCAAATAACTATAGATTACCTGAAAATTACGGTAAATAAGGAGAAAATGAATGGCAACTAGAGAAATAATATCTACTGGTAATGAGCTTTCAGCAATTGCTGCAGTAGATGCAGGATGTGAGTTTTTTGGAGGTTATCCATTAACACCATCAAGTGAAGTTATGCATGTAATATCTGATTTATTACCTGCAGTAGGTGGAGCAGCAATCCAAATGGAAGATGAAATTGCTGGAATTTGTTGTGTAATTGGTGCATCAATGACTGGTAAAAGAGCTTTAACAGCTACTTCAGGTCCTGGAGTATCATTAAAAGCAGAAAACTTAGGTCTTGCTCAAATGGCAGAAGTACCTTTAGTACTTGTAAATGTTATGAGAGGTGGTCCATCAACTGGTCTTCCAACAAGAGTTTCACAAGGTGATGTTTTACAAGCTAAAAACCCATCTCATGGTGATTATAAATCAATCACATTATGTGCTGGTACACTTGCTGAATGTTATACAGAAGTTGTAAGAGCATTTAACTTAGCTGATAGATTTATGCAACCAGTTATTGTACTTACAGATGAAACATTAGGTCATATGCATGGTAAAGCTATGCTTCCAACACTTGAAGAAGTTAAAGCTGGAATCAAATTAAGAAAACAATTTGATGGAGCACCTGAAGATTACTTCCCATACGAATGTGAAGCAGATGAACCAGCTGTATTAAATAGTATGTTCAAAGGTTATAGATACCACTTTACAGGTCTTCACCATGATAAAAATGGTTTCCCAACAGAAGAGATTGAAACATGTAGAAAACTAATCCAAAGATTAGAAGATAAAGTTGAATTACATAGAGATGAATTAGAATTAAATGAAGAGTTTATGTTAGATGATTTAACAGGTGCTGATGATGAAGTATTAATTATCGCTTATGGTTCTGTTTCACTTGCAGCAAAAGAAGCTATTAGAGATTTAAGAAAACAAGGTATTAAAGCTGGTTTATTTAGACCTATTACATTATGGCCTTCTCCTGCAGAAAGAATAAAACACTTTACAGATAAAATTAAAAATGTTCTTTGTGTTGAGTTAAATATTGCTCAATATACAGCTGAAGTTGAAAGAGTATCTGGAAGAATTGGTTCAATTGAAGGACTATACAAAGTAAATGGTAGAGCTATTGCTCCACATGAAATTGTAGAAAAAGTTAAGGAGGTATTCTAAGATGGCATATAATTATGATAAATACTTAAGATTAGAAAAAATGCCAACACTATGGTGTTGGGGATGTGGTGATGGTGTTATTTTAAAAGCAACTATCAGAGCTATTGAAAAAATGGGTTGGAAACAAGATGATGTTTGTGTAATCTCTGGTATTGGATGTTCTGGAAGATTTTCTTCTTATGTTGATTTTAATACAATTCACACTACTCATGGTAGAACTGTTGCATATGCAACTGGTGTAAAATTAGCAAACCCAGACAAGCATGTAATTTGTGTTGCTGGTGATGGTGATGCACTTGCTATTGGTGGAAATCATACAATTCATGCATGTAGAAGAAATATCGATATTAACTTTATTATTATCAATAACTTCATTTATGGATTAACAAATTCTCAAACTTCTCCTACTACTCCTCAAGGTTTCTGGACTGTTTCTCAAAAAGCTGGTAATATTGATCCAACTTTTAACGCTTCAAACTTAGCTATCGCTTCTGGTGCTTCATTTGTAGGTAGAGAAACAATGTTAGATCCTAAAAAACTTGAAAGATTATTAGTAAAAGGATTTGAACATAAAGGTTTCTCATTCTTAGAAGTACTTTCTAACTGTCATATTAACTTAGGTAGAAAAAATAAGATGGCATCTGCTATGGATAACTTAAACTGGATTGATTCAATTACAGTTTCAAAAGCAAAATATGACAAAATGTCTGAAGAAGAAAGATTAAACTTACTTCCTACAGGTGTTTTACATCATGATACTGAAGCTAGAGAATACTGTGATATGTACCAAGAGATCAAAGATGTTCATCAAGGTAAAAGAGCAAAAATTACTCAAGATGATTTTGCTAAGAAAATATAAGGAGACATTATGAGTAGAAAACTAATGAGATTTACAGGTGTTGGTGGACAAGGTGTTCTTCTTGCTGGTGAGATTTTTGCAGCTGCAAAAATTAAATCTGGTGGTCATGGATTAAAAACAGCAACATATACATCTCAAGTAAGAGGTGGAGCAACTGTTGTTGATATTACTTTAGATGATGAAGAAATTTTTTATCCATATGCTAAAGAAGGTGAAATTGACTTTATGCTTTCTGTTGCACAGGTTTCATACAATTCATTTAAAAATGGAGTTAAGGAAGGTGGAACAATAGTAGTTGAGCCAAACTTAGTTCAAGCAACTGAAGAAGATAGAAAAAAATGGAATATTGTTGAGATTCCTATTATTACTATTGCAAAAGAAGAAGTTGGAAATGTTATTACTCAATCTGTTGTAGCACTTGCAATTGCAAATAACTATATGGATGCTATTGATAAAGACTTACTTGAAGAAGTAATGCTTTCAAAAGTACCAGCAAAAGTACATGAAATAAATAAAAAAGCTTATGAATTAGGATATAAATATTCTGATGCAACTAAAGCAGCAAAATAATTTATTATTTTATATACAATTAAAAAGGGAGTTGATTAAATTCAACTCCCTTTTTTTATATAAAAATTAATACTATTTTTTCTTTGCTTTAAGATAGACTCTCTTTGGAGCTGGATAACCTTCACAAGTTTTATCTTTGTCATTTGTATCTAAAAAATCATCTAAACTTTTACCAAATGTCCATGGTGTTACTCTTTGTTCAGTTTCATCTGTTTTTGTTATTTCTATTACTTCTATATCCTTAAAACCAGCTCTATTTAGCCAGTTTTTAAAACAATTTACTGTAGGTATAAAATATATATTTGGCATCATATTATATCTATCTTTTGGAGTTAAAGCGACCTCTTCTTCTCCATCTATCATAAAGCTATCTACAATAATCTCTCCATCTTTATTAAGTGCTCTATTAAGAGATTTTAAAGAACCTATAGGATCACTTCTATGATAAAGAACACCCAACATAAATATCATATCAAATTTTGTTTCATAATGTTCTAAATGCTCAACTCCTAGAAGTTCATATTGTATATCACTTTTCATAAAATGATTTATAAAATCAAATTGAGTTTTAAATATAGCAGATGGATCAAATCCTACAAGCTTTTTAGGCTTATCTTCTAGCATTCTAAACATATAATATCCATTGTTACAACCAACATCAGCTACACACTTATTTTTAAGATTAAAATGTGGTCTTAAAAGGTTGTATTTTAGATTTGATTGCCATTCACTATCAAGTTTCATTCCACAAAAATCAAAAGGTCCTTTTCTCCATGGAATAAGTGCTTTTGCAGATTCTTCTATAGTTTTAATATCTTCACTACTTAAAGTATTTTCATCTCCAATAGTAAGCCAATCTTGTAGTTTTATTTCAACATCTTTTGGTATATTTATAGCTTCTACTTTTTTTAAAGCTTCTCTCATTGGAACAATATTTTTCCAAGTAAGCCATTTTTCTCTTTCTTGTCGTATTTGATTTAAATTCATATTATCACTTTATATTTTTAGTACTTTTACTTTATCACCCATTGTATAGCTTTGTTCACCTTGTGAACAAATAAGAAGTCCACTATTACCTAAAAGATTAGTAAGTATTGCAGATGTTCCATTTTTCTTTCCATCAAAATCACAATAATACTGACCATCACTTAGCGTAAGATTTACAGCTGTAAATGTTGTTTTATTACCTTTTTTTGAAAAACTTGATTTTATATTTGCTTCTACTATTTTTAGTTTTTCTTTTGAAGATTGAAGTTTAAATAATAATGGCAATACATAAAGTATAAAAGTAACAGTAGAGCTATAAGCAAATCCAGGAAGTCCTACTATAAATTTATTATCTTTTTTAGCTACAATTATATGTTGTCCTGGTTTTATTAGTACCCCTTGAAACAATACAGTTGCTCCTAGTTCATCTTTGATTATATCTTTTACAAAATCATAATCTCCAACACTAACTCCACCAGTAGTTACAACAATATCACTTGAGTCTAATGAATTTTTAATAAGATTTAAAATAGATTGCTTATCATCTTTTACAACACCTTTTTGATTTACATTTGCACCATATTTTTTTGCAATTGCTTCAAGTGTTAGATGATTTGAAGATCTAATTTGAGAATCATTTATTTGAGTATCACCTAAATCTAGTATTTCACTTCCTGTACTAGCAACTGTTATTGTTGTTTTTTCATATACTTCAACTTGTATAATATTTAAGCTTGCCATTACTCCTATTTGAGCAAAATCTATTTTAGAACCTTTTTTAATTAGTACCTCATCTTTTGCATAATTTTCCCCTACTTTTCTTGTAGCATACGCAAAAGGTACTTCTTCATTTATGATTATCATATCATCTTGAACTGTTACATTTTCTATTGGAATAAGTGTATCACTACCTTTTGGCATAAGTGATCCTGTAAATGTTTTTATACAAGTACCTGCTACTACTTCACTACTTACTATACTTCCTGCTGGATTATAGTCTATGATTTGTAAACTACCTAGATTTATATCTTCATATTTAAAAGCATATCCATCCATAGCAGAAGTTGGAAATTCTGGTGAGTTATGTTGAGCTACTATATCCTGTGCTAAAATATACCCTAGTGCATCACTTATAAATAATTTTTTTGTATTTTTTTCTTTTAATGTTAAATTGTTTAATATCTCTATAGATTCATCATATGTTATAAATGTTTTTTTCACTGTACATGTATCTTTACTCATATTTTATCCTTATAATTGTTTTATTTTTTCTATTTCATTTCTAAGTCGAATTGCTTCTTCAAAATTTAAATCTTTTGCTGCTTTTGTCATTTGTGAATTTAACTCTTTTATCATCTTTTGTCTCTCTGATGCTGGCATCTTATTTAATCTATCATTTTTAAGAGCAACATCATCATACTCTTCCATCTTTAAATCTTCATCAAGTCTTCTTAAAGTTGTAGTTGGTGTTATATTATGTTCTTTATTATATGCCTCTTGAATAGCTCTTCTTTCATTTGTCGTATCTATTGCATATTGCATAGAATCTGTAATCTTTTTAGCAAAAAGTAATACTTTTCCATTGCTATTTCTAGCAGCTCTTCCCATAGTTTGAACTAGTGAAGTTTTACTTCTTAGAAATCCTTCTTTATCAGCATCAAGTATTGCTACAAGAGAAGCTTCAGGGATATCAAGCCCTTCTCTTAAAAGATTAATTCCTATTAATACATCAAATTTTCCAAGTCTTAGTTGTCTTATTATTTGATTTCGCTCAATTGCATCTATTTCACTATGTAAGTATTTTACTTTTATACCCAAATCACTATAATAAGAAGCTAACTCTTCTGCCATTTTTTTAGTTAGAACTGTAACTAGTACTCTTTCATTTTTGGCAACTACATGTTTTATTTCATCATGTAATTTTTCTACTTGAAACTCACTATCATGTATTTCAATAACTGGGTCTAGCAGTCCTGTAGGTCTTATTATTTGTTTTGCTACTACACTTGATAGTTCTAGTTCTAATTCATTTGGTGTTGCACTTACAAATAAAAAGTTTGCTTTTTTATTTATATACTCATCAAACATAAGTGGACGATTATCCATAGCACTTGGTAGTCTAAATCCATAATCAACAAGAACTTCTTTTCTACTTCTATCTGCTGCATACATACCTCTAAATTGAGATAAAGATACATGTGATTCATCTACTATTAATAAATATGGTCTATTCATAGCTTCAAAATAATCTATAAGTGAATATGGAGTTTCCCCTGGCTTTTTATCTGTAAGTAATCTTGCATAGTTTTCAATCCCCTTACACATACCTGTAGCTTCTAACATCTCTAAATCAAACTCTACTCTTTGTTTTAATCTTTGGTGTTCTACTAGTTTATCTACACTTTTATAATACGCTAAACGATCAGCTAATTCATCTTCTATACTTTTGATTGCTTTTTTTAATCTATCTTGAGATACCACAAATGGATTTACACTATATATTGTTGCATCTTGTAAATCTTCAGTTTTATTGTTTGTTAGATACTCGTGTTTAGTTAAGCTTTCTACTTCATCTCCAAAAAACTCTATTCTAATAAACTCTTCTTCAAAATAAGCTGGAAATATATCAATTACATCTCCATTTACTCTAAAATCTGATCTATCAAAAAACTTATCATTTCTTTTGTATCCCATCTCTACTAGTTTTAACAATAACTCTCTTTGAGAGTATTCTTGCCCTACTTCTAGTTTTTGTACATTTTTCTTGTATTCTTCAGGATTACCAAGACCATAGTTAGCACTTACAGATGCTACACATATAATATCTTCAAAACTTAAAAGTGAAGATGTAGTAGATAGTCTTAGTCTTTCTAATTCACTATTTATACTACTATCTTTTTCTATAAATAAATCACTTCTAGGGATATATGCTTCAGGTTGGTAATAATCATAATAAGATATAAAATACTCTACATGATTATCAGGAAAAAATCCTCTAAACTCACTATATATTTGTGCTGCTAGAGTTTTATTATGTGTCATAATCAAAGTTGGCATTTGCAACTGTTCAATTACTTTTGCCATTGTATATGTTTTACCACTTCCTGTTACTCCTAGCAATGTATTATATTTATTACCTTGTTTAATACTTGCTGTTAGTTGTTCTATTGCTTGTGGCTGATCTCCTGCTGGAGAATAATCTGTGTGTACTTTAAATGGTGTCATAATCGCATTATATCTAAAAGATGATTAGGGTTTATGATTTGTAGATATTTAGTTTTATCATTTAAGATTTATTTGGATTATGATGGTTTTGGTAGATTTTAGTTTATTTTGATGATTTTTGGAGGTGTGGTTGCTACTACGATGTTAAACTCTATCTATCCAATATAATGGTTCTTTTTTTTGGGAAGCAATAGATAAAATTACGATAGTATCATCTTCAATTAAATAATAAATATTATAAGGAAATTTATCTACTACATATTTTCTAGTAGTTTTATCAATTTTATAAAATGCATTTGGAAATTCTAAAATTGTATCTATAGAATTTTTAATACTATCATCAAACTTTTTACCTAAGCCTTTTTGTTGAGTTTCATAATATTTAATTGAATCATGAAATTCTAATTTAGCAAGTGTTAAATATCTAATATTCATAACTAAAAAATTCATCAGATGATATAGTTTCTAAGTTACCTTTTCTGTATGATTCTGCTCTTTTTAAAGATTCATCTTCCCATACTTTATCAATATTATCATCTTGAATTATATTCTCAAACTCTTCAATAGGTAGTATAACAGATATTTTAACCCCATTTTCATCTGTGATATATTGAGGATGTAAGTTCATTGGCATAGTCATGGGATAACTCCTATATATTTTATATATTTATATTATAACTAAACTTTTAT
>Ga0256828_1000303_pt1 | contig 33939 bp, 32 predicted proteins | sample CV88metaG_FD_185993 | JGI IMG/M metagenome (GOLD analysis project Ga0256828, IMG submission 185993) | Hydrothermal vent microbial communities from East Pacific Rise, Pacific Ocean - CV88 | ecosystem: Environmental > Aquatic > Marine > Hydrothermal vents | place: Pacific Ocean: East Pacific Rise...
AAAAATGAAAAGAGTTGAAGATGCTCAATATTTACTTTTGAGTAGTTTAAAAATCCATTTAGAAAAAGAGCTAGTATATAAAGAGAGAAAAATGAATAGATATATTTTTATATCTTTATTGGTTCTGATATTATGGGTTTTGATTTTAGGGTTTTTAAGTACTTTGAGTGATATTCAAAAAGATAGAAGATTTTTGAAACATACTTTAAAATACATTGAAGTTGATTTAGATGAGGATAAAAAAGAGGAGATAAAAAGAATATTAAATCAAAATGATACTATAGAGATATATAAATTTTTAGCAAAAGAGATAAAAGAGCCTAGTTTAGCAAAAGATAGATTTTTAGCAAATATGTCTCATGAAATTCGTACACCTTTAAATGGTATTGTTGGTTTTACCAAATTATTAGAAAATACACCTCTATCCCAAGAGCAAAAAGAGATGGTCTCTATTATTGAAAAGAGTTCAAATAATTTAATTCATATTGTTAATAATATTTTAGATTTTTCTAAAATAAAAGCAGGAAAATTGGAATTAGAGAGTATCTCTTTTAATCCTATAAAAGAGTTTGAGACTACAATTGATATGTATATAGCAAAAGCTAGAGAGAAATATATTAAGTTTAATATATATAGTGACCCTAATATTCCTACAGAGTTAATTGGTGACCCTACTAAAGTTTCTCAGGTTCTTAGTAATTTGATTAGTAATGCAATTAAATTTACACCAAATTATGGATTAATATATATTACTATGAAACAGATTAGTCAAATTAATGATACTGTTGAGATATATTTTTCTGTAAAAGATACAGGTATAGGTATTAGTGAGGATGAAAAAGAGAAAATTTTTGATGCTTTTTCTCAAGCTGATGCTAGTACAAGTAGAAAATATGGAGGTACTGGTTTGGGATTGAGTATTTCTAGTCAACTTATTCAATATATGGGTGGAAGATTGGAGATAAAAAGTAGTAAATTTAAAGGTTCAAATTTCTTTTTTTCTTTGAAATTTCAAAAAACTAATAAAGATATATCTGTAAATAGAGTGGATTTATCAAAATATAAAATTGGTTATATTCTTCCTCAAAAAGAGAATGGAATTGATAAAAATTTACAAATTTATAGTAACTATTTAGGTGCAGAGTTTCAGAGTTATGAATTTCATGAAATATTTGCACTGCCTACATCCCAACTCCCCGATTTACTATTTATAAATTACTCTTGTTTTGATAAGAAAGGTGAAATTAATCCTTTTTTTGCACTGCCTCTGAAGATAGTACTTATATTGCCGAGTGATAGAAATGATGAGATAGATACTATTAGAGATAAAATAGATAGATGTTTATATGAACCAGTTAATTTTAGTAGAACAGTAAAATCTCTTGAAGTTTTATATAATAATCATAAAGAGATTAAAAATAACTCAACTAAAGAGTTAAAATTTAATAATAGAAAAGTATTAATAGCTGAAGATAATTTAATAAATCAAAAACTAATGAAAAATATATTAGATAATTTTGGAATGGATGTTACTGTTGCAAATAATGGAGAAGAGGCATTAAAATTAAGACAAAAAGATGAATATGATATTATTTTTATGGATATTCAGATGCCTATTATGGGTGGTATTCAAGCTAGTAAATATATTTCCAAATTTGAAATACAGCAGAATAGAAAACATATACCAATTATAGCTTTGACTGCTAATGCTTTACAAGGAGATAGGGAAAAATATATTAAAGAGGGTATGGATGATTATATCTCTAAACCTATACAGATAGATGAATTAAAAAAATTATTAAAAAGATATATTTATCCTCAATAGGAGTTTATAGATGAAAGAGTTTACGCTACTTTATGTAGAAGATAATAAAATTATACAAAAGCTTGTTAAGGTGATACTCAAAACATCTTTCAAAGAAATTTATATAGCAAATGATGGAAAAGAGGGTATAAAAATATACAAAGATAAACAACCAGATATTGTTTTAGCTGATATATCTATGCCAAATATGAATGGATTTGATATGATTAAAGAGATTAAAAAAATAAAATCTAATCAGAGAATAGCACTTCTTACAGGTTATAATAGTGTTAATTATTTAAATAAAGCTATTAATATAGGGATTGATAAATATATACTCAAACCTTTAAAACCCCAACAGATGTTAGATGCTCTCAAAGATATTAGTATGACACTTCAGTTAGAAAATAAGCAAATAGAGTATAAAAGAGATTTAGAGTTTGCATCTTTGCATGATGAACTTACAAAATTAATGAAAAGAGAATTTTTTTATAAAAAGTTAAAAAAATTAATGCAAGATAGTATAGAAGCAGATAAGTGTGTAGCTATTCTAAGCGTAGATTTAAATTTATTTAAAACCATTAATGATACTTATGGGCATGATGCAGGTGATGCTGTTCTAAAAAGAGTAGCAGAAAATTTGACAAAATCTCTAAGAAAAGAGGATATAGTAGCTAGGTTTGGTGGAGATGAGTTTGCTGTGGCTATAGGTTTTTTAAAAAAGAGTAATGATATATTAAGTTTTTTAAAAAGAATAGAAGATAGTTTTATAGAACCTTTGTTATATGTGGATGATGATTTAGAGTATAATATCCCAATATCTTTGAGTATAGGAGTTACATTTTATTCAAAACAATCGAAAAATTTATCTATAGAAAAGCTTTTAAAACAGTCAGATAGAGCTATGTATTTGGCAAAAGGGTCAAAAAAAATGTATAAATTTTTTGATAGTAAAGAAGAGACTTTTTTATTAAAAAAAGAGAAAAAAATTCAAAAAATAAAAAAAGCTATAGTTAAAAATGAGTTTGTATTATATTATCAGCCAGTAATTGATATTAAAAGTGATAAAATTGTAGCTTTTGAGGCTCTAGTTAGATGGAAGCATCCAACAGATGGAATAGTTAAACCAGATAGTTTTTTGCCATATATTTTAGATAATTCAAAAATAATATGCTCTTTGGGAAAATGGGTTATTGAGAATGTTTTTAGACAGTTTGAAATATGGAAAAAAAGAGGATATGATATTTTAATTAGTGTAAATATTAGTTCACAAGAGTTTGAAGCACCACATTTTATATCGATGTTAAAAGAGTTATTAAAAAAATATAGATTGGTTACTCCTAAAAATATAGTTTTTGAGCTTGTAGAGGGAATAGCTCTTAAAGATATAGAGACACAAAAAAGTTCTATAGCACAAGTCAAAGCACTTGGTTTTAAAATAGCACTGGATAACTTTGGAACAGGATATTCTACTCTATCTTGTATTAATAAATTTAAAATAGATAGTATCAAGATAGATAAAAGATTTGTAATGAGTATGTTAAAAAATAGAGATGACCACTCTATTGTGAATGCTTCTATACAGTTAGCTAAAGTTTTTGGGTATAGAGTTATAGCCGAAGGCGTAGAGAGTAAAGAGCATTTACCTGTTTTATTAGATTTAGGATGTGATAGAGCTCAAGGTTATGGTATAGCTAAACCTATGCCATCATCCAAAGTTGAAAAATTTTTAAACTCATATAATAAATAATTGGATTTTTATAACAAAAGCTTGAAAATTATATTCAAGCTTTTATTATATAATGGGGATAAGTATATCTCAATAGCACTATAAAAGGAGGAAGAGATTTCATAAAAAATATTCTACAGATTGTAAATGTAAAATAACCAGTGCTATTTATTGATATAAGAAATTATAGCATAGTCTAACTTAAATATAAATTAACATAAATAAATTATTTTTAATATTTTATTAGATTTCTATAATATCTTTATCTAATTTACAAATAAGTTGAGCTTCTATATGAGCTAGTGCTATATTAACTTCTGATATACGAATTTTGATTTTATCAAATAGCATTAGATTATCTCGTTTTAGATTTACAGCTACACCTTTTATTTCACCATCTAGTATCGCTTTTGCATTATCCTCTGTTATCTCTACTATATGAGCTTCAAACTCTTTGCCTTTTTGGGTATCTGCCCATCTAGCAAATTTTCTATCTCTAAAATCCCACTCTGCTTTGGTTGATTCTCTCTCTAATTCTGATACTCTAGCACATAGTGGTTCTATATTTCTAAGTAGATATTCAGTCTGTTTTTTATCATCTTTTAGTTGAGCTTTTATAAGTCTGTGCAAAATCAAATCAGAATATCGTCTAATAGGGGATGTAAAATGGCTATAGTGACTAAAACCTAATCCAAAATGACCCTCATTATGAGCTGAATATGTAGCCTGTTTAAGTGATTTAATAATCATCTCATCCACTTCACTCTCTATACCCATAGATTGAGCCTCTTTTTGAATAGCTCTAATTAGTGATGGACTATCTTCATAATTAGAAACAAATAGCCCAATAGTAGCCAAATCTTCTAGTAACTCCTCTAGTTTACTAAGTTGTGGTGGTTGATGAACTCTAAATATACCATAATCATCAAATCTCTTTGCACTTGCTTGGTTGGCTAATAGCATACACTCCTCTATAAGTGAATGAGATGGGGTTCCTGTCTCTATTTGTGTAGAGATTAATTTATGTTCTTCATCTATAGATACTTTTATCTCTTCACTTCTAAAATCAAATCCATTTTTAAGTCGTTTGGCTCTTAGTTTTTGGGTTATATTATATAGTGGTAGTAGATAGTTTACTATTTTCTTTTCATGCTCTTTTGTTATATTGGCACCACTATTTTGGATAATTTTATCCACTTCATCATAGTTAAATCTTCTTTTTGAGTGGATAATCGCCTCAAAAAACTCCTCTTTTAGTGGTAGTAGTGTATCTCTATCTAACTCTATCTTTGCTACAAATGCTAATCTGTCCTCATGAGGTTTTAGTGAACAGATATTTTCACTAAGCTCTCTTGGTAACATAGGAAAAGATTTATGAGGAAAGTATGTCGTAAATCCTCTTTTTTTAGCTTCATTATCTATTGGGCTAAAATAGTTAACATAGTGACTTACATCAGCTATAGCTACATATAAAGTATAGCTTTTAGTATCAAAATAGATAGCATCATCAAAATCTTTGGCTGTTACAGGGTCAATAGTACAAAAATCCAAATCTCTTAAATCAACTCTATTGGGATAGTTAGTTGCATCTACAGATTTTTCTACTTTTTTGGCTTGGTCTATAACATCAAATTCAAACTCATCAGCTCTATTATAGAGAGCTAGAGAGATTTTCTCATCCACTTTTGGGTCACCTAGATGTCCAAAGACCTCTAAAACCTTATCTGTTTGGGCATCTACTTTTAGAACTGTACCTATTTTTAGCGTTTTTATATCTACACCATCCATTATAGCATTGGATGGTAAGGCTGTTTTGATATTTAAAATCTCAAAAACTCCAGCATTATTTATATTGGTGTAGAGTATATTGTATATATGTGCTTTTTTGATTACTAGAACTACTTTTGCAGAGGCTCTACCTCTACGGGCTATAATCCGTTTGACTACAACTATATCTCCATAGTTGGCATCACCTAAATCATTAGGTTCAATCAATAGGTCTCTTTGTTGTTCATTTGAAGCCTCTACAAACCCTTTTCCATCTTTGTTGATATATAATCTTCCTACTCTATAGAGTGATTTTAATCTCCATAGTCCATCAATCTCTTCGATAACACCAAGTTGTTTTAGAGTCTGGACACTATTTTTATCTTCTAACTCTATATCACTCTCTTTAAAACCATTAGTTAGTTGTATTGCAAATGGATTACTCATCTAATCGCCTCATTATCAAGTTCACCTGATTTTAATTTATCCATATATTCATTTAAATACTGTTTTACATCACTAGACATAATAAGTAGTCCAAAAATATTTGGAATAGCTAAAGCCAAAAATAGTATAGAGCTAAAATCAACCATTAAACTAGTATTGGCAATAGTGGCTATAATAATAAATGCTAAAAATATAAGCTTGAATATAATAGATGATTTGATACCAAAGATATAAACCCATGCTCTCTCTCCATAATATGACCATGAAATCATAGTGGAAAAGGCAAAAAGGAAAATAGCAAATCCTAAAATATGTGGAAACCAACTAACAACTGAACCAAAAGCCATTGATGTAAGGTTTGCTCCCTGTTTTGCTGAAATAATTGCATCAAGCTCTGGAGTTCCTCCTGTATAAACTCCTGTAATAATTACAACCAATGCAGTCATAGTACAGACGATAACAGTATCTATAAATGGCTCATATAGTGATACTAATCCTTGTCTAATAGGATATTTGACTCTAGCAGGAGCATGAGCAATAGCAGCTGAACCAAGTCCTGCTTCATTTGAAAATACAGCTCTTTGAAATCCTTGAGCCATAGCCCCAAACATACCACCAGCTACAGCTGTTGGAGTAAATGCCTCTTTGAAAATTAGTACAAAGGCATCATCAATAGCACTAAAATTGACAAATAACACCCAAAAAACCATTAATAGATAAAATGCAACCATAAAAGGAACAATAGCTTCAGCTACATGAGCAATTCTTTTAATTCCTCCTATAATTACAAGTCCTGTAATAAAAGCTAAAATAATTCCAAAAGCATAAGGATAACTATTGAAAAATGAAATTTCATTTTTCATTACACCTAGAGATTGAGATACTTGAAAAGCATTACCAGCACCTATTGCTCCAAGAATAAGAAATATAGCATAGATAAAAGATAGATATTTCCCTGTTTTTACCCACCCTTTTTTGGCAAATCCTTTGGATAGATACTCCATAGCACCACCCATAATAGTACCATCAGGTAAAAACTCTCTATATTTAATTGATAGTGTAACTTCGGTGAATTTTAGAGTCATTCCTAAAAAACCAGCCATTATCATCCAAAAAGCAGCCCCAGCTCCACCTAAAGATATAGCAATAGAGACAGCAGCTATATTACCAATACCAACAGTAGCTGAGAGTGCAGTTGTTAGTGATTGAAAAGGGGTAATAATACCTTTATCTTGTGTTGTGTGGTATTTCCCTCTTACAATTGCTAGAGAGTGGGGTAACATTTTTAGATTAACAAAATTCATTTTAAAAGTTAGATATATTCCCCCTGCAATTAGCCATGCTACAACAAAAGGGAAACTAGTCCCTTTTATATATCCAAAGAAAATATCAAAAAATAGAATATTTTCAAATAAGTGGTTTATAGATTGAAATAGTTCGTTCATTTTTGCCCTTTTAGATTGATAACTGTTATTGTATATAAAAGATATTATATTTATAGTTAATTATCATCTAAAGGTATAAAACTGCTATTATCAATCTGTTCATCATCTACAAAAACAGGTTCTTCTAACATATCTACTTCACTCTTTTTAGGTGTAGTAAAAATTTTTGCCATTGGATAATCCTCTATCTGTTTTTTATGTATATTTTCTTTTTTGATAATTTTTTTATTGGGTGTGCTATTTTGTTTTTTGATTATATGCTTTATTTTTTTAAATTTTTTAAATTTATAGTTTGGGCTTAGTGGAATAATAATTCTATCTCCTACAATCAGTTGTAAATCTTCAGCTATTTTATCTCTATTGGCTTTATAAATTCTATAATATTTTCTTTTGTCTCCATAAAATTTTTGAGCATAATCAGATAATCTATCACCTTTTTTTACTGTGACTATAGTATAATCTTTTGCTGTTGTATTAGTCTGTTTTTTTACTTCTTGTTCTTTTACTTTTTTCTCTTTTGTTAATTGAGATAAGCAATTTTTGATATTTGATATATCTTTGCTTTTTTCTTTTGTATCTTTTTTCTTTTCTAATTCAGATAATTTTTTTAGAATAAATGCTAGTTGTTTTTTTATTTCATCTAGGTCTTTATTTTGTTTTTCAACTGAACTCTCATCACAACCTACAATATTTTTTTGTACCAAATCACTTTTACCTGATTCATCTACTAATTTAATCTCTTCAGCCGTACTTGTTATACTAAATGCCAACATTAATATAATAAGCCCTTTTTTTGATAAAACCTTTATCATTTTATACTCTCCTAAAACATTATTAATTATTACTAAAACATTATAACATATTAGATATTTAATATTGTTAGAAGATGTAAAATCATATAAATTTTGTTATAATTTCAATAAAAAAAGGATTTTACTATGGCAAAAGTATTATTACCATTGGCAAAAGGATTTGAAGAGGTTGAGGCAGTTTCATTAATTGATGTTATGCGTAGAGGTGGAATAGAGGTAACAACAGCCTATTTAGATGGTGAGTTTGATACAGAATTGGTATTGGGTGCAAATGGTATAACTATTCAAGCTGATGTACCTATCAAAACAGTAATAGCTGAAGATTTTGATATGATTGTACTTCCAGGTGGTTGGGATGGTACTTATGCTTTGGCTGAAAATGCAAAGGTACAATCTCTACTCAAAGAGTTTAAAGAAAAAGATAAAGTAGTAGGTGCAATATGTGCAGCACCATTTGCACTAAAGAGTGCAGGTGTTTTAGGTAATGATTATACATGTTATCCAAGTGTAGAAAATGAGATAAAACAGGATGGATATAGAGATGATAAAAAAGTGGTAATTGATGGAAATATAATGACATCAAGAGGACCAGGAACTGCTCTATGTTTTGGGTTAGAAATAGTCAAAAGATTAGTGGGTGTTGAGAGTTATCAAGCAGTAAAAGATGGTATGCTTTTGGATTTTTGTAATTAATTGATTTTTATTATTTTGAGGTAAAATTTAATTTAATTTTTTTAAGACATTTTACCTCTAATTTTGTATCCGTATCCACAAGATAGAATTTAGTATCAGGATTTATATTAGATAGTTTTACTCTTTTGTTATCTAAAACAATTTCTGCCCAACCATCTTTATTTTTTAGTTTTGGGTTATATAGATTTATTTTCTCTTCTAGTAATAATAGATTTTGTTCTCTTTGTTGGATAATATACTCTACTGTACTTTTTAGCTGTTTTGGAATTTGATTAAGTTCTATTTCAAATTGATGTAATTTATAATCTATAACTCTTTTAAATTCATCTATAAGATTTTCAAACTCTTTTTCTATTATTGAAATTTTATTAAATATAGAACTTTGTTGTAGTTGAGAATATAGTGCATTTATATTATCTGTTTTGTTTTGTAAAATTTGATTGATAGTTCTATTATATCTCTGTTCTAATTCATCTAATGTATATAGCATTTCATTTTTATCAGGTAAAATCATCTCAATAGCAGAACTAGGAGTAGGAGCTCTTAGGTCTGCTACAAAATCACTAATCAAGAAATCTACTTCATGTCCTACTGCACTAACAACAAAAGTTTTTAGATTAAAAATAGCATCAGCTACTATCTCTTCATTAAAAGCCCATAAATCTTCACGACTGCCACCTCCTCTACCTACAATTATAGCATCAGCTTTTAGAGTGTCTCCATACTCTAAAGCTCTTGCTATTTCTATAGCAGAGTTTTTCCCTTGAACAAGAGTATCTATAACAATTACTTCAATAGATTTCCATCTTTTGTTTATAATTTTTAGCATATCTTGCAAAACTGCACCTTTTGATGCTGTAACTAATACTAATTTATTAATATATTTAGGTTGGCTTTTTTTTCTATGAGTATCAAAATAACCTTTGGCTTGTAACTTATTTTTTAACTGTTCATATGCTAAAGCTAATGCACCTTGACCAAATGGTTCAATAGAGACAGCATATAGTTGATATTCCCCTTTGGCACTATATACTCCAATAGAACCATTAATAATAATATGTTGACCTATTTCCAATTTGAATTTTGTTTTTTTTGCATTGGAACGAAACATTACACATCTAATAGTAGATTTTTCATCTTTTATAGAAAAATATATATGACCAGAATTGTGATAAGTTACTGATGAAATTTCACCCTCTACCAAAATATGTAAAAATGTAGTCTCTAATAGAGATTTGATTTTGGTATTTAAAGAGCTAACACTCATAGTTTGAGACACTGTTTTCCTTTGAGTATTATACTGGCTTTTGAGCTATTAGTAGTGTTGAAATTCCCATACTAAAAGATTTGATATATCTCATTTCAAATCCTACGCTTTTTAACTCATTAGCTAACATTTCAGTAGTTAAAAACTCTTCTATAGAATCTGGTAAATATTTATATGCTTCATAATTTTTGGATATTAAACCACCAATTTTAGGTAGAATATTTTTCATTCCAAAATCAACAATTTTATCAATTACTCCTGTTCTATCTTGTTTTGTAAATTCTAAAATTACTACAATTCCATTTGGTTTTAATGCTCTATAAAATTCATGTAAAGCCTCAACTCTATCAACTACATTACGAATACCATAAGATATAGATATAATCTCTGTACTCTCATTATCTACGGGTAATTCTTGGGCTTTACCTTCTAAAAATTCTGCAAAATCTATTTTTTTTCTAGCTACTTGAAGCATTCCAACAGATGGGTCAATACCTACAAACTTTTTGACATTTATGCTATTTTTTTGTGCATACTCTTTCCAATATAAAAGTAAATCACCAGTTCCACAAGCAACATCTGTAATCTGTTCTATCTCTTTTAGAGCCAATATCTCATAAGCTTTTTGACACCCTTTTTTTCTCCATTGCTTATCTATACCCATACTAAGAACTCTATTAGCCAAATCATAAGTAGATGCTATATCATCAAACATACCTACTATTTTATCTTGTTTTTCTCTTTTATCTATCTGATTTCCCAAAAGTCAAATCTCCATTTTAAAATTAGTGTTATTATAGGTAATTTTTTTTTTAGATTGCTTATGATTGAGTAGATAAAAACGATTATTCAATCTATTTTATACTATAATCATACAAAATATCAACAGGAGTTAACAAAATATGAAAAAACTTTTATATATATTAATAATATTTATAACTATAATAGAAGCTAAAACCATAGATTTAGGTAGAGTAGATGCTAATCTTACAGCAAAAGAGTATCCAAATTTTTTTAATTCGTTTAATAAAGCTTTTATAGGTATTCCAAAAGGTGTATTGGGTAGAGCTGAACCCTTTTATGGAACATATGACCAAGCTCTTATTAAAATACCTAATTTAAAAAAATATACCAAAAAGTTACCAACAATAGTATATATGCAAAGTTCAGGAGAGTTTCAAATAGGAAAAGAGTTTAGAAAATGGATAACAGATGCAGGTTATATCTTTTTTGCACCAAATACACATACTAGTCCAAATAGACCAAGATATAGCTCTCCTGTACCAAAGTCTGTATATGAAAAGGTTCATAGTTATCGTCAAGCTGAAATAGATTTGTTTATTAAAAGATTATCAGAACTTCCTTTTGTAGATACAAAAAGAATGTTTTTGATGGGCTTTTCAGAAGGAGCTTTAGCCGCAGCTAGATATAGTGGAGATGAGTTTATAGGAAGAATTGTTTTAGGATGGAGTTGTGAGGCAAATTATTATACTGATTATCCAAAGATTGGAGCAAAAAAGAGTGACCCATTTTTGAATATTATAGGTAGAGATGATAAATATTTTGGTATTCAAAATCCATGGAGCAGAGCTTATAATCTAAAAGGAAATTGTGCTGATGCACTATTTGATTTTGATAAAGCAAAAGTAGTAATATTGCCAAATACAGGACACAATCTTATAAATAATATTTTTATTAAGGATGAGATATTAAATTTTATAAAACTTTTTAAAGATTATAAAGTTAATCAAGAAAAAGAGAAGCTAAAAAAAGAGCAACAAGAGACAAAAAATATTAAATAAAGGTTATTATTTTATGAAATTATTAAAAGCATTAATTTTAATTATAAGTTTTTTTTCATTATCTATAGCAGATAATGGAATAAAACATCCATTTCTATGGCAAGTGCAAAAAGGTGAAAAAGAGTTTTATCTATTTGGTACTATGCACTTGTCTGACCCACAACTTCAAATTTTACCACCAATTCTAAAAAAGGCAATAGATAGTAGTGATATAGTTCGCACAGAGATACCATTAGACTTAAAAACTCAACTCAAAGCTTCTAATATGATGATGAGAGATGATAATAAAACGCTTAAAGATATTTTGCCAACTAAATTATATCAAAGAACTCAAAATCATCTAAAAAGTATTAATCCCAAACTCTCTTTAGCCCCTTTTGAACATACAAAGGTTTGGGCTGTATCTACTATAGTTAGTATGATAGATAATCAACTTAAATATTCATTTTTAAGAACAATAGATGATATAATTTACAATTATGCAAAAGAGAAGAAAAAAAATATAGGTGGAGTTGAAACTCTTGGTGAACAGTTGGGGGTTATGGACTCTTTTTCTCTCAAAGAGCAGATTTTAGAGCTAGAATCAGCATTGGACTATCTGGATAAAGAGGTTGATTTTAGTGCTAAAATGAAAGAGCTATATATGTTAGGAGATAGTAAAAAATTAATGAAATTTATAGATAATAGTATGTTTCAAATGCCAAAATATAAAGCTATAGAAGAGAAATTTATGCAACGACTTTTATATGATAGAAACATTAAAATGGCAAAAAGAGTAGAAGAGATTACAAATCAAAATCCTAAAAAAATATCTCTATTTGCTTTTGGGGTTATGCACTTTTTGGGCAAAAAAAGCATAATAGAGATTTTGAAATCTCATGGTTATAAAGTAAAAAGGCTTTAATATGCTATAATTACTTATGGCAAAGAAAAAGAAAAAACAGACTATAAAGATAAATAATAAAATAAAAGAGTTATTAAATGGTGAACCTTTTGATGAGGGGATAAAGCATTTAGATGAAAATATCTTAGTGGAATTGACTATGATATTGGACTTAAAAGTTCCAATGTTAAGTAAAAAAGAGATGCTAAGGGCTTTGCGTAGGGTCTGGTCAGAGGGAAACAGCTCTCTTAGACTCAATATTCTCAACTACCTAGAGCAGTTAGGTGTTAAATCCTCCTCTAAAAATAACAAAGAAGATAAAGTAAGTTATATATTAACTATATTAGAGAAGTTTGAACACACCAAAGAAGAAGAGGATGATATACTATATAATTTTATAGATAGTAGCTACTCCAAAATCACAAAAGACAAAATAAAAAATAGACTAAATTATATTAGACAAATCAAAAAAATCAAAAAATGGGAAGAGATAATGGATGTAACATTCAATAGCTCTTCTTGTATGGAGTTTTATTACTCATACACATTTGATATGTCTCAAGAGAGTTTTAATAAATCCCTTTTAACAGTTACTAAACCTATAGATAGCACTCTATTAGATAACGAGGATAGTATAATTCAAACTGCATTAGAGGAGTTAAAAGATAATGCTATCAAAGAGAAAGAGGAGGAGATAGAGACCTTTTTAATGCTAATGCTAAATAAAGGTCACTGTTATCTCAAATCTCATGAGATAAATAAGTTAGTTCGCAGTATGCCACCTGAAGATGATTTGTACGGTATAGATATACCATTAGATATTCTAAAAAGGATTATTCACTCAATAGATAAGGAGTATAGAGTAGTAATTGAGGGTGAAAATTTATATATAGCAAAAGATAAACTATATAATTTATATAATAAAGAGTTATTATATACAGTGGTAGCTACATATACTAGAAGATTTATATATAATTTAATATGGAGAGAAGAAGAGTTACCAATTTTTAATGATTTGAGTCTTATTAAAAGTGAGAGCAAAAGATATTTTGAGATTACTATTAAAGAGTTAGAGAGAGAACTTGAAGATTTAAGCAATGGATTGGAGCTAAACCATAGAGTAATAGAAAAATATATACTCAAATTTGTAGAACCACAAGTTAGTTCATCTCATTCTCTAAAGATTAGCGAAAAGGTAAAAAGACGAATACACTATCACTTTTTGGAGTATATCAGACCACTAAAAGAGAAAAAGAGAAAAGAGGAGCTATTAGCAAATACTATTAGAGATTTTAAATCACTATATCCTATTGCTAGATTGCTAAATAGAGAGATTATATTTCATGTAGGTCCTACTAATAGTGGAAAAACATATCAAGCACTAAATGAACTTCAAAAAGCTGATACAGGTTACTATCTCGCACCTCTTAGACTATTAGCATTAGAGGGTTATGAGACACTTAAAAGTAGAGGTGTTAATGTATCATTGATTACAGGAGAAGAGGAGATAATAGATGAAGAGTCCACACATATCTCCTCTACTATTGAGATGATGAATAGCTCTGTTGAGGTTGATGTAGCAGTTATTGATGAGATACAGATGATAGATGATAGAGATAGAGGTTGGGCTTGGGCAAATGCACTTATAGGAGTTCCTGCTAAAAAGGTTATATTAACAGGTTCGGCAGATGCACTTGATGCTGTAACCAAACTGTGTGAGTATCTCCAAGAGCCATTAGAGGTTATACATTTTGAGAGAAAAAATGAACTAAAACTATTAAAAGAGGCTACACCTATTAATGCTATAGAAAAAGGAACAGCAGTTGTGGCTTTTTCTCGTAGAGATGTATTGGGACTTAGACAGAGATTAGCTAGTTCATATGAGGTATCAGTAGTATATGGAAATCTATCTCCAGAGGTTAGACGAGAAGAGGCTAGGAGATTTCGAGAGGGTGAGAGTGATATACTAATAGCCACAGATGCTATTGCTATGGGGCTAAATCTACCTATCAAGACTCTACTATTTGCAAAAGATAATAAATTTGATGGTCTAAGAAGAAGAGAGTTATTGCCTACAGAGGTAGCCCAAATCTCTGGACGAGCTGGACGATATGGATTAGAAGAGGTGGGATATATTGGAGCATTAGATGATAAAACATTAGAGACAATTGCATTAAAATTTAATACTCCATTGCCATCACTAAAGCTTCCATTTTCTGTTATGGCAAGTTTAGAACATGTGATGTTAATAGGTGAGATACTAGAGACTGAAAATTTATCTATAATTTTAAACTTTTTTGCTGATAATATGGAGTTTGAAGGTCCATTTGTAGCTGCAAATATAGAGTCAATGTTAGAGATAGCTTCTATAGTATCAGAATATAATTTGGATTTAAAGAGTAGATATTATTTAGCATGCGCTCCTGCTTCTATATCATCTCCATATATAGAGTCTGTATTTCATAGATATATCAAACAGTTAGAGGCAAAAGAGAGTGTAAAATATATTCCACCAAGAGATTTACCAAAATATGCACAAACTAATGAGATGATGTTAAATGCTGAAGATAGAGTTAGAGAAATCTCATTATATTTATGGCTCTCTTTTAAATTCCCTGATTTTTTTCCTGATACTCAAAAGGCAATAGAGGCTAGAGGCAGACTTAATAGTTTTATAGAAAACTCTTTAAAAGAGGGAAATTTTGTAAAACAGTGTCGTAGATGTGGAAAAATTCTTGATTTTACATATAGATTTTCTATATGTGATAAATGTTTTGCAAAAGGAAAAAGAGGAAGTAGAGATAAAAACTACACTAAAAGTCGTACTAGTCGTAGAAAGAGATAAAATCAAGAGACTTATATCTATATTTATGTAAAATATTATTATGAATATTTTTAAAGCAATTAAATTTCATCTTAATAGAGTACTTATCTTTTTAAAATTAAAAAAAGAGAGATACAAATGGTATATAGCACCAAATCAATTAGGCTATGGAAAAGCTATATTTGTAGTTCATAATAACAGAAAACTAAAATATAAAGAGTATATAGAAAAACTCAAAGAGGAAGAGGAGTTAAATAAACTTATAACAACTATCAATGAGTTTTTAGATATTCAAGAAAATAGTGATAACTACAAAACATTTGTAGCAAGAGAGTACAAAAATCAAGGCTATACTGTTTGGGAGTATAGTATGGATAAAAGTATAAAGGATAAAAATCAATTTGATTTGCTTTTAAAAAAGAGACATAATATACTATTAGTTCAATGTAGAGATGATAAAATCAATATAGGAATAAATGAGATTAATGAGTTCAAAAATCAAACAGAGAAATTTATAAAAGAAAATAAGATTTTTGAACACTATAATATTAAACTAAGATATACAATGTCAGGACTTTTTTTAAAAGAAGAGGCATATGAGTATATAAAGGATAATCCTAATATTATTGATTATGATATAATCAAATAATTATTAAAAAAAATTCTAAAAAACTCCAAAAATGCAACTAAAGTAGCATTTTTTTCTCCACTATATAATTTATAATTTCAACATATTTAGCCCATAGAGCTAAATCTATAATAATAAAAAGAAAAAAAGGATAAATTATGTTAGTAAAAAGATATGAACCATTTAATGATATTAGAAGAAGTTTTGACCTAGTTAACCAAATTATAAATTCAGTTGAAAAGAAAATGGAAACTCCAAGTGAGATAGTTGATTTTATTCCTAAAGTAAACACAAGAGAGGGTGAATCAGCTTATCATATTGAAGTAGAACTACCTGGAATAAAAAAAGAGGATGTAGATGTAAAAGTTGATGGAAATATACTTACTATTTCAGGAGAGAGAAAAGTTAAAGATGAAGTAAAAGAGGATGATTATTATAAAGTTGAAAGTAAATATGGAAGATTTTCTAGAAGTTTTACACTTCCTGAAAAAGTAGATGTTGAAAATATTCATGCTCAAAGTGATAATGGAATTGTAGAGATAGTTATTCCTAAATTAACAATAGATACTAGTAGCAAAAAAATTGAAATAAAATAAGGAGGAGTCTATGAGCAACATTAAAGAAAAAACAAAAGAGATAATTGAAAATGTTGAAGAGAAAGTAGAACAAGGTGTAGAGATTGTCAAAGAGACTTTTGATAATGTAGCTAGACATCTGCCTTTGGCTAATTTGGCTAAACATAGTAGTGATACTTATGATATAGAAATAGATTTACCTGGTGTAAAAAAAGAGGATATTGAATTAAAAATAGAAGATGACTATTTAACTGTTAATGCTATTAGAAGAACAAAGAAAGAGGTTAATAAAGATGATTACTACTTATGTGAGAGTGCATTTGGATTAATCTCAAGAAGTTTTGTTTTGCCAAAAGATGTTGATAGAGATAAAATCTCTGCACATTTAGAAAATGGTAGATTATATATTTCTCTTGAAAAAGAAGAAACTAGAAAAGCTAAACAGATTTCTATTAAGTAAGGAAATTGAATATGTTTAAAAAAATAGTTTCCATAACACTATTGGCTTTAATGCCAATAGTGGCAGATAATAATATACAGCAAAAAGAGCCATTCGCAAATGACCCAGTATTTCAGGATTTTCAAAGATTACAGGCTGATATGAATAAAATTTTTGAAAATTTTCATAAGCAGTTTTTTAGTGATATGAAAATAGAACAAATTCCTATGGATTTGGATAATGGATTTTCTATGTCTGTAAAAACAGATGTAATAGACAGAGGAGACCATTATGAGATTAAAGCCGATTTACCAGGTATAGAGCAAAAAGCAATTCATGTAAAAGTAAAAGATAATATACTATCTATTGAGGCTAAAACTGAAAAAAGTAAAGAAGATAAAAAAGGAGATAAAATTATCAAACAAGAGAGATTTGTAGGTAGTTTTTATCGAGCAATGAGTTTACCTAAGGATGCAGATAGTGACAAAATGACAACAGATTATAAAAATGGTGTTTTAACTATTACTATTCCTAAAAAGAAATAGGTTTTAAAATCTTCTACTAAGGTGTATTTTCTAATTTTAGGAAATATGCCTATCTCTTTTTTTTAATTAATTGTAATATTTTTTTGGTTTAATAGCTCATTAAATTGTTTAATTCTTAGATGATTAAATACTCTTAATTTTAACTCCTCTGGATGATAAGGTTTTGATATAAAATCATCTGCACCTAATTTGTATGTTACTGTTTTTTCATCTGCTTTTGAGGTTATTACAATAATAGGGATATTAGAATATAAGCTATCTGTTTTTAACATTTTTAACAACTCTAAGCCACTCATTTTTGGCATTAATAGGTCCAATAATATAATATCAATAGAGTTTTTTTGAAGAATATCTAAACCTTCTTTTCCATCTGAAGCTCTATATATACTTATATTATTTATATCATCAAATACTGCTATAGCCAACTCTTGGTTAAATGCGTCATCTTCTATACTTAGTAATGAAAAGTCACCTAACTCTTTTAATTTTTTCACTATTTTGTCTCCTTTTGTAATATCGGGGATAATTTTTGTAAAAGTTTTTTATATAAAGAATCGATTGCCAAAAAATCTCCTTTTTGAGCTGTGTCTTGTAATTCTCCTGCCATAGTAGTTAACTCTGTTAATCCTAAATTAGATAAAACTCCTTTTAGGGCATGAAAATCTTCTATAAGCTCTTTTATATTTTTCTTTGCAAAATTTATTTCAACTCTTTTGATATATTTATCAATACTCTCTTTGGCTTTATCAAATAGTTTTAAAGAAATCTCTTTGGAAAAGTTTTTTTCTAAATGTTTTATAGCTATTGTAATAATATTTTTATTATCAATTTTATTTATTGAGAACTCTTTGTTTATTAATTTAATGAGTTTAGCTTCAATATCTTGTTTATCTAAAGGTTTTTCTATAAAATCATTCATTCCTGCATTTTCTGCTGATATTTTATCCTCTTTATATACATTTGCACTCATACATATAATTGGTATTTTTGTATTGAATTCACGAATTTTTTTTGTAGCTTCTAATCCATCCATAATAGGCATACGCATATCCATTAATATCACATCATAATCATGTTTTTTTACTTTTTCTATAGCTTGTTTACCATTTTCTGCTGTATCACAATTAATACCAAAAAAGTTATTTAACATCTCTTTTTCATATTCTCTATTTATCTCAACATCTTCAACAATTAAAATATCAAGATTTGAATAACTAAATTTATTATTTTTTCCAAATAACTCCAAATCATAAAGCTCTTCTACCTCTTTGATAAATTTTTGATAAGAGATAGGTTTATTTATGGTTTTATCAAACTCTTTTAGATTTATACTATTTTCATTTTCATCAATTAGTGCTATTAATTTTATATTTGGATTGATTGTTTTAAAAGTACCTGCTATATATTTACTATTCTCTTTAAATAAATCTATATCAAATATACCTATATCATAAAATCGACCACTAGCTATCATATGAACTAATGATGAGGTGGCATCTTCATTTTGAATATCATGATTTTGAAAATTAACACCTAAATTAATAAACTCTTTGGTTAAATTATCAATAAAAGATGATTTTTTAGAAAACATCATAATATTACTATTATTGAGTGCTTTTCCAATTTCTTTTTTTCTAGTTCTTTCTATTGTTAGAGTTACAGTAAAACTACTACCTACTCCATCTTTGGACTCTACTGTAATATCTCCACCCATCATTTGTGCTAATTTTTTAGATATATATAGACCAAGTCCAGTACCTTGTGTTTTATCTGTAGAGTGAAATGGTTCAAATAGTTTTTTTATTATCTCTTTAGGAATACCGTTTCCTGTATCATCAACTTTGGCTATTAATTTGAGTTGATTATTTTCTATAAGCTCTAATGATTGAATATAAAATCGTATAGAACCTTTTTGGGTAAATTTAGACGCATTGGATAATAGATTAATAAAAATCTGTTTTACTCTTTTATCATCCATTAATACTTTATATTCAGGCATTGGAATATCTGTAATAAATTCAACATTTTTATTAATTTTTGAACGAATTAGGTTTGCACACTCATTTAAAACATCATCCAAGTCCACCTCTTTGGGTACTAATTCTATACGATTATCTCCAATTTTTGCTACATCTAATAAATCACTAACTAGAGCTAAAAGATGATTTGAACTTTGAATAATATTACTTAAATATCTCTTTTGTTTATTATCCAAGCTAGTATCTCCCAAAAGTTCACCATATCCCAAGATTGCAGTTAATGGTGTTCTTAGTTCATGACTAACAGAAGCTATAAATCTCTTTTCATTATTGAGAGACTCTTCTAGCTCTTTATTTATTTTAGTTAATAAATGAGCTAGCTTTAGTTTGTCTTTTGTAGCTTTTTCATATCTCTGTTTTAGAATATTATATTCTATCTCTAATCTATCAATATCTTTAGATAGCATCTTTATTATCCTTTTGAGCTAAAAGAGCTGTAACAAATGTTTCATTATGAAAAGCATATCCTCCTGGATAAGCTCCTATTTCTCCATAAGCATAAAAACCTATTAATGGAACCTTGGCTGTTTTATATGCTAACTCAATCTCTTTGATAGCCAAGTTTCCCAAAACCTGTTTTCTTGAACAGCATGGAAAAATTAGACCTATTTCAGGTTTAAAGTGTTGATTTTCAGTTAATGATTTATTGATACTCTCTTCTACATGTTTTATAATTTTTTCACCCTGTGGAGCTGATATTCTAACTTTTGATTTTTCTTCTACATGTCCTGCAAAAATTAATGCTTTTTTATCTTCATCTAATCCTAAAACTGCTCTATAGACTGTTAATCCATTTTTCATTGTAACTTCTAAAGGGTATTCAATCCCAATATTCGGAATAGACTCATCAGCAGATATATTTAAATAGTCTTTATAGAAGTCTATTGCAGGTTTTCCATCAACTTCATAAACTATATTCTGTTTTGCTTTTGTTACAATTCTCTCTTTTCCCATACCACTCCATCCAAAAGCTCTTGCACCTATTATATCTATAACATCTCTATTTATAACCAATGCTACAATACCATGAGTAAATAGATTATTTTTGGAAAAAACAAAAGTCTCTTTTAGTTCCATATCATCTCCTGCACTACCTCCAAATATATACTCTATATTTTCATCTATAATACCTTGAGTATAGGCATCATTATCAAAATCTAATCCAGATGTCAAAGTAATAAGTGCAGGATTTTTAAATTTAGATTTTGCCCATTTTCCGATTTCTTTTCCTGTTGCAAAGTAGGATTTATCAGTTTTTACTGATATAGCTTTAAAATCAATAGCTGATATATTTAACTCTATTAGCATAGCTGTAATGGTTTTATCTACTTCATGGATACCTTGTTTCTCATTTGCGAATATCTCTCCTGCTGTAGATGCTCCAATTACAATAAAATTATATTTTTCTACTCCTTGAAGTAGTTTTTTTATATTATACTTAGGAGAAGTATATATAAATGCTATAGATGGATTGATATTTTTATCTATAGCTGTATCTATTTTTTTTAATAAACTTTCTATTGAATAAGCATTTATAGTTATATTTTTCATTTTTTATTACCTCTATAAGTTATATATTTTTCTCTTAATTCCAAAAAATAATCGAAATAATCTAAAAAATATTGAATTAGTTCATGGTTAAATGTATTTTTGTTTTTCTCTTTAAAAAAATTATAAATAGTATCTCTTGAATTTTTTTTTGCTACTAAAATATTAAAAGTTTCAAAAATATTAGCAATTTGTTCCTCACTATTTCTCGATAAATTATAGTTCTCTTCTTGAATATATTGTAAAAGTTCTAAAAAAGCTTCAACTAAATATGAAGTTATCTCCATATCTCTATCTTCTACTGATATAACAACATGTTTATAAATTTTCTGGGCTAGTTGATTTAATCTAAAAGGTTTAGATAAAAAGTCATTTGCACCCAAATCATAAAGCTCTTTCATTACTAATTCATCTGTAGTAATAATAATTATAGGAATAAGTGAGTCTATAGGATTTTTTTTAATCTCTTTAATAGTATCAATTCCATTAAGTTTAGGCATATGCAAATCTAACAATATTATATCAATTTTTTTAATAGCTAAAAACTCCAAAGCTTCTATTCCATTTTCTGCTTCAATATAATTTATATTGGAAATTTTGGATAGAAGAGATATAATTAGTTGTCTATTAAAAGCATCATCATCAACAATCAATACAGTTATAGAACCTAACTTTTCCCATTGCATATCTATTCTACCCTTTTATAAACTTTTTTTTGTTTCTATTATACACTATTTGAGTTGAAAGCTTTATTTTTTTTAAATATAAAAATTAATTTATTTTGTTTAAGTATTAATTAATATTCTATTCTATTTTTTTTATATTAAAATATCATTTTTTTTTAATTAAGATAACATAAATTTTATTATACAAGGTGTTAAAATAGTGAGAGTAGGTTTAATGTAGTGGTTTATCCTTTTTTGTTTTAAAACTACAAAATAACAAAAAAGGATAATTAAATTATTTTAGTCTATATCTTGCCCCAACAAATAGTTTGGTCTCTACATCATCATTTCCATTATTATCAATTCCATCATCAACTTTACTAAAGCTTAGAGTAGTATCAAGGCTTAAACTATTGGCTATATAGTATGAAAATGTACTAGTAAGGGTATTAGTTGTAATCTCTTCTAAATTGTCATCTGTTGGTTTATAATAATCAAATATCCATTTATTTTCCCAATCAACACGGTCACTTAACTCATATGAGTAACTCATAGTATTTGTAAATTTATGTCCAGTATCATCATTTAATATAGCAGAATATTTTGCTTTTTCAAAAAATTGACTTTTTAGTCCAATTGGTAAGCCATATTCAAATTCTGCATCTAGGGTTGGGTCTTCTCCATTATTATCATAATTTGATACAATTTTACCAACTCCTGCACGAACAATCCATCCATGATAACGAGAGAATATATTCTCATCTACTAATATCTCTTCTATACGGATAATTCCAAAACTATTTAACTCTTCTTTTGTAGCACCAGTGCTTTTTAGAAGTTTACTCATATCATTAAACCAATATTTTTTATACTCTCTTGCAGAGTATTTAGATACATACTCACTCTCTTTTGATATTAAACCTGCTAATTTTAAGACAGTGGCTTTATCTACATTACCAGTTATTATATTTCTTTCTTGTAAATCTTGTATAACTCTAATTGCTTTTGCATAAGGTGTAGCATCATAAATACGACCATATCCTAAACCAGCTCCAACTTGTAGATATGGGTCATCAGCATCATCAGCTCCTAATAGTTTTCTATATCCAACTGTACCACTTCCATAAAGTAGAAAATCTTTATTTATATTTAGCATATATTTATCAGCATGTCCACTTGCTAAAATATCATAAGAGTCATCACTATCACTATCTTTTTCATCACTTTTTTTAATATCATAGTTCGCATCAATTCTAAAATCTTGTGCATAATCTAATGTCATATTTCTTAATTTATAATAACTGCTAACTTGTCCATTATAGCTAGTCTCTTTTTCATCATCAGATGGAGATGTTAATGAAAATTGTCCATTTAAGTATGCTTCATCAAAAAAAGTATCTGTTAATTTATAATCTGTCATACTCAAATTATCAATATCATCTGCCATTGATATTGACGAAAAAATAGAAATAAGTACTAAAGATAAATTTATTTTTTTCATTATATATTCCTTGAAATAATTTTTATTGAGATTTTAATCAAATAAAAATTTATTATCTGTAACTTATGTCACACATCCAAATCACACTGTTTTATTAGTGATTGAATATTTATAATATGATGTTTTTTTTCAACTGTTTCTAGTATATTTTTCTCTTTGAGTGTTTTTATATGACGGCTTACAACCTCTCTAGCTGTACCGATAAGATTTGCTAAATCTTCATGAGATAATTTATCTAAGGCATTTAATTTTACTTTTGGAGTTAATTTTCTTGATAGTATAGGTTTAATTGAGATATTTCTAAGTATTAATTTTGATAATCTTGTAAAAGTATCATAAAGGGCTAGTTCTGTTGTGTTTTGTTCTAGCTTTAGAAACATGCTTGATAGAAGCGATATAATATTTTGATTGAGTTTGGACTCTTTTGTTATGCAAGAATTTAAAGTATTATGTGAAATCTTTAATAATAAAGTTTTTTCTAAAGTTTCAAATATAACCCCATGTTTTTCTTTGTCAACAAAAGTAATAATATCAAATACTTCACTCTTATTAAAAAGAAAAATGGTATAAGCTTTACCATTATATGGATTTACTTGATAACTTTTAACCATACCATTTAAGACAATAAAAATAGAATTTTTAAGTTCATTTTCACTAAAAACTTTTTTCTTTTCAAACTCTACAATTTTTGATTTGTTTAAAATATCTTGAATTAGGGAGTCATTAATATTTTTAAAAAGAGCTGACGCTCTTAATGTTTTTAGTAAATTTTTTTTGATAAACACACCTTTACCTATTTGAATTTTTATATAGAGTATAACATTTTTTGTTAAAAATACTCTTAGTTTTATTAAAATTCAATAAACTGTTTTAGTGTGTATTTGTTTTAATAAAAAAATAACCTATCTGTTTATCAACAGTAATTTTTCCTGTTAAGTTCCAATGTCCTTTTATTGGTACAGTAGCGATAGTTTCATATTTATTATCTTGAAATTTAAAAGATTTTATATCTAAATCGCCATTGTCTTTTATAGCACGAGTTAATAATAGTTCTATTTTAGCATTTTTTATAACTGATGAACTATTTTTATCTACTATTGAGATGCTTATACTATTTTCACCAACTTTTAAAAAATTTCTATGTTTATGTTTTTTCTTTAGAGACCTCTGTCCCAAAAAAACATCTGCTACCTCTAAACCTACTTTATTATTATTTATATTAAATAAAACATTATAGTTCTCTTTGAATTTTTGATTATCTTCCATCATGGAGTTATAATCATCATCAACAATATGATAACTACTTAAAAAACTTTTATCTTCATAAACTGGTGTATTTACAGCACTTTTTACTGTCCAAATAATCATACCAAAGGTAAAACCAAATATCACAAAGAAAAATAGCAACCAAAAGTAATATTTTTTTATTTTCATAATATACTCTCTACTTTTTAGATTTTAACACAGCTATAGTGTATAGTATTAATCCTATTACAATAACAGTGTACATAAATACTCTCCAGATAGTAGAAGTTATTGTACCTGCACTTCCTATACTAGACTTAAGTTCAATTCCTCTGCTTTTTGCTACTGTATCAGTAATTGCTGCATATCCATTAAATAGAGCAGCAGATACTTTAGAGTACATACTATTTTTATCTTTTGATGCCAAAAGTGGGATAATATATTTATCTAAAATCTCATCTTTATCAATATCTTTTTCAAGAGCAGAACTCATTAAAAGATTTATATGTGTATCATCAAGAGAAACGGTCAAAAGTACAAAGGGATTTTTTAATTTTTTCGTAATATTTTGTTCATACGATTTAATAAATTCCATTTTACTTTTTGTATTATTAAATTTTTGAGTACTATATTGCTCTTTTGCATATATATATACATTTACACCTGTTTTTTTAAATAATTCATTACCCATCTCATCTATTTTTGCAATAGCACGAGGGTCAATCATTTTTGTACCATTTAAAATAAACTTACTGCTTAATCTCGTTGGGGTAGGTGTAGAGTCATTTGTCTCTGCAAAAGAAGCTAAACTAAAGGTCATAAGGAGTGCAAAAAGCACTCCTATTTTTTTTAATATCATTTTCATTTAACCTACAAATACTCTTGTTGAGTCACCAAATGATAATATAATAGTTACAACTGCTGAAATAGCTAATAAAATTCCTATAACTTTATCCATACTACTATTCTCCTTATTTCTTCTCATTTATCCACATTTTGTGGTTCTCTGAGCTATTAAATTTCAATCCATTTAAATCTTGGTTGATTTTGTAATAATTCATAGAATTTTCGTCTTGAATTACAATAGCTTTATATGTTAAAACAAAAACTATTGTTAAAAAAATTGCTATAAATACGGCATAACCAACAAGACCATGCATAAAACTAAAAAGTCCACCTTCTGTTTGTGGGTCAATTTGTGTATTATCTGCCATAAGCCCCTCCTTCTATTCAGCTTTTATTGACTCTAAGAAAGTCGAAATTGCTTTTTCTTGAGTTTTATTTAATCTACCTTTAAAGCTAGGCATTGTACCAATAGCACCTTTTTTACCATGCTCTAAAATATGACTTACAATAGTTTCATCATATTCAGTTAGATTTGGAGCCATACCATTCATACCTTTGCCATCTGGTCCATGACAAGATGCACAAGCACTAAATGCAGCAGGAGCTTCACCTTTTAGTCCACCAGCAACATATTTAGCGATAGCTTTAGCATCATCACCAGTTGCCATATTTGGAGGCATTGCACCCATTGCATAACCTAGAGCATTTTGACCATGTTCAATAATATAAAGAACTTGTTTTTCACTAATTCTATGAGTTAAATCTTGAGCTTTACCATCAATACCTTCTGCATCAACACCATGACAAGGTGCACATTGAACCAAGAAAGTTGATTCTCCCATAGCTTTTAGTGTCTCTTTACTTGGATTTTCCCAAGCTTTTGCAAATTTGGCATTATTTTCAATTACCTCTTCATTATACTGACCAATTTGTGAAAACTGATTAGTTGGATAACCTATATAAAAATACCATAACATCCAAATAATTGTACCAATAAAGATTAATCCCCATCCTGATGGAATTGGATTTGTAAATTCACCAATACCATCCCAACTCTCAGGAGCTAACTCTCCTGTAGCTGTATCATTTTTAATTTGATTAATATATTTTAATGCTGTAGCTATAGTGATTGCAATAATTGCAAATGCACCTAGCATTGTTAGTATATTAACATAATCGCCACTCTGAAAAGCATCACCTGCTACAAAGAAAGTTGCAGCCATCAGAACAACGACAAGAATAATACCACCTATTACCATCTTTTTCATGTAATTTTCTCCTAATCGTTTTTTTCTATCTTTTCTCTTTTTTCAAGAGGAGTCGAATCAAGAGAATCATCTAAAACCAAATTGGAATACTTCTCGAAATCTTTTTCACCTGTTTTATCTCTTTTATAGATACTATAAGCATAGCTATAGAACACTATAAATATAAAAAGTATAATAAAAAACTTTCCATATCCTGCTATTGTCATCCATGTCTCTTGACTCATTTTGTACCTCTTATTTTAAAGAATTTAAGTAAGCAATCAATGCTACTATTTCAGGAACTTTTCCTGCTGCAACAGCATCTTTTACTGATTGTGTTCCCATATCAGCTGCAATTGCTTTTGCTTCTTCTTTTGCCGCAGCTTCAGCTTCTTTCCAACTTCCTAATTTTGGCATACCTTTTTTATCATAAGGAACACCAAATAAATTTTTCTGTGTATTAGCATTTGCATATGCAGTAGCTATATCAGCCTCATTTGTAAATAGGTGAGGATATTTTGGCATAATTGAACCTGGTACAATAGACGCTGGGTCTTTCATATGGTTTTCATGCCAATCTGTTGTTCTATAGTTACCAACTCTATGCAAATCTGGACCTGTTCTTTTTGAACCCCAAAGGAAAGGTCTATCATAAGCATATTCACCACTTAAACTATACATACCATATCTATCAGTTTCTGATTTAAATGGTCTAATTAATTGTGAGTGACAAGCATTACAACTCTCTTTGATATATACTTGTCTTCCTGCTAATTGCAGTACTGTTTTAGGTTTTAAACCAACTACAGGCTGTGAAGCTTTTGCAAAATCAGGAATTGCTTCAATAAATCCTGCAAATGCTACTGTCAAAAATAAAAATACCGCAAAGAAAAACGGTCTTTGTTCTAACCAATGAAACATATTTTAACCTCCTTCTCTTTTACGCCATAGGTGATGCGTTTGCTGGTTCTCTATCAAGTACTCTACCTGAAGTTGCTGTTTTAAACATATTATATGCAAACATAAAGAATCCAATTAGGTAGAATAACCCACCAATTCCTCTAAGTGTATAATATGGATGAAGTACTGTAACAGTATCAATAAATGAATATAAAAGTGAACCATACTCATCATAAGCTCTCCACATCATACCTTGTGTAATACCTGCAATCCACATAGAAGTAAAGTAAAGAACAATTCCTGTTGTCTGTAACCAGAACTGTGTATCCATTAATTTTTTAGAATAAATTTCTCTTTTGAACATTCTTGGAGCCATATGATATAGTGATGCTATAGTCATAAATCCAACCCAACCAAGAACACCATCATGAACATGTCCTGGAATCCAATCTGTAAAGTGAGCAATAGCATTTACTGATTTAATAGCTTGAATAGGACCTTCTATTGTTGATAACATATAGAATGTAGAAGCCAAAATCATAAATTTAATTAATGGTGAAGTTTGTAGTTGTCCCCACTCACCTTTCATTGTAAGTAGCATATTAATCGCTGAACCCCAAGATGGTAAAATAAGAACTACTGACATAGCAGAACCCATTGTTTGCATCCAATCTGGAACAGTTGAATATAGTAGGTGGTGACCACCAGCCCAAAGATAAACAAACATTAATCCCCAAAATGATAATACTGACAATTTATATGAGAATACTGGTTGTCCAGACTCTTTTGGTAAATAGTAGTAAATCATACCAATAATTGGTGTTGTGAAAACGAATGCAACGGCATTATGTCCATACCACCATTGAATTAGAGCATCATTTGTTCCTGACCACATAGAAATTGAGTGCATCATTGAACTAGGAGCTCCATTAGACCATATAAAAGTAGGAACTTCCATATTGTTAAAAATAAATAACATGGCAATAGCTACAAAAGAAGACATATAGTACCAAGTAGATACATATATAGCTCTCTCTCTTCTCATTCCAATCATACCGAACATAGCTATACCCCAAAGAACCCACCATACTACAATAAGTACATCAAGTGGCCATTCTAACTCTGCATACTCTTTAGATGTTGTATATCCACTAAGAAGTGTTACTACAGCTAGAAGTATAGTTATAAAGTATAACCAAAAGTGTAATTTTGACACTATCATTAAAAGTTTAGACTCTTTTAGAGACATTTTTAATGTTCTTTGTCCAACATAATACCATGTTGCAAAAATACCACTAAGGGTAAAACCAAATGCTACTCCATTAGTATGTAACGGTCTAAGCCTACCAAATGTACCATACTCACCTGCTAAATTACTTAGCTCTGGAAAAGCGAGTTGAAAAGCTAGGATTACACCGACAGTCATACCAATGATACCAAACAAGATTGTTGCAAAAGTAAACAGTTTTACTACTGAGTAATCATACTCAAGTTGTGCATTGCTTTGCATCAATACCTCCTCTTAAAATTTTGATAGAATAGTGACATAATGTGACTATCTAAGTTTAATAGTATAAAGATAACCATTAATATATACTTAAAATCTGAATAAAGATGAGTTATAATAACTCGGTTGTTAACTTTACAAGATGAAGAGAAAAAAATTACAGTATGGGGTGTTAAATAATGTTGTTAGAACAGTATAAAGAGGCTATTGAAAACAGTAATATTGTTTCAAAAACAGATATAAATGGAGTTATTACCTTTGTAAATGATGAGTTTTGTGCAATATCAGGATATAGTAGAGAAGAGTTAATAGGCAAGAGGCATAATGTTGTAAAACATCCAACTATTCCAAAAAGTAACTTTAAAGAGCTTTGGAATACTATAACAGCAAAAAAGACATATAAAGCTACTGTTAAAAATCTATCAAAAGATGGAAAAGATTACTATTTAAATACAACGATTACACCCATTTTAGATGAGAATGGAGATATAGAAGAGTTTATAGCAATAAGATATGATGTAACCAAAGAGGTTGAACTAACTATGGTCTTAGAGAGGCAAGAGCAGATATTAGAAGAGAGAGTAAAACAGCAAACAAAAGAGTTAGCTCAATTAAATCGTACATTAGAAAAGAGGGTTCAACAAGAGATAAAGAAAAATGAAGAGAAACAAAAAATTCTGTTTATGCAATCTAGGTTTGCTAGTTTGGGACAGATGATAGCAAATATAGCTCATCAATGGAGACAACCTCTTACTGAGTTAAATTGGGTCTTGTTTAGTTTAAAAAACAATTTTAAAAAATCTAATTCAAAAGATTTTGATATAAGTTATAAAGAGGCTCAACAGATTATATCAAATATGTCAAATACTATTGAAGATTTTTTAAATTTTTTTAATCCAAATAAAAAAAAGAGTCTATTTATAATACAAGATTCTATAAATGATGCGTTAAATATTTTATCCAACCATTTAGAAAAAGAGGAGATAACTATAGAAAAAAAATTTATAGATATACAGGTTGAGGGTATATCTAATGAGTTATCTCAAGTTATAATAAATTTAATTCAAAATGCCAAAGATGCTTTTTGTATCAATAGGGTTGAAAATAAAATTATATGGATAACTATATCAAAAGTAGAGATAAAATCAAAACTTTTTGCCAAAATAGTAATAGAGGATAATGCAGGTGGAATTAATGAAAAATATATAGATAAAATATTTGAGCCTTATTTTAGTACCAAACATGCAAGTACAGGTACAGGAATTGGACTATTTATGTCACATATGATTATTCAAAATAGTTTAAATGGTATAATTACAGTAGAGAATGGAGAAAAAGGTGCTAGATTTATTATTACTATTCCTACACAATAAGGTTTGTTAATGTATCGTGAAATATTTAAAGATATAACTATACTTTTTGCAGAAGATGAGAAGAGATTAGCAAAATTAATGCGTTCTGCCATAGAGGAGTATTTTGACAAATTTATTATAGCTTCAAATGGAGAAGATGCTCTTCAAAAGTACCATAAAATAAGACCTGACATAATTATTACTGATATTATGATGCCTAAAGTAAATGGTTTAGAATTGGCTAGAGAAATCAAATCTATAGATGAGGATTTACCTATTATAATACTTAGTGCTTATAGTCATACTGATATGTTATTACAAGCTATAGATATAGGGGTAACGAAATATTTTATTAAGCCTTTTAATCCTGATGAATTACTTCAATATTTAGCTACTCTTATTCCTAAGATTAGGAATAATAAAATAGTAAATTTAGTAGATAATTTTAACTTTAATGTAAAAAATAAAAAATTGTATCAAAATGAAACAGAAGTTTCATTAACAAAAAGAGAATTAGATTTTTTTTCATTATTAGTAGAAAAAAATGATTATGGAGTAGATAATAAAACAATTAAAGATTTTTTATGGACAGATAACCCTGTTCCAAATGATAGACTTAGGACTTTTATAAAACGACTTAGAGATAAAACATCTAAAAGATTAATAGAAAATATATCATCTCAAGGTTATAGACTCAAGACTCCTTAGAGTTTTGAGCTTTTTTTTCTTTTTTTTCCTTCATTTTTTTTATTTTTTGTTCTTTTTCATAAGCTCTTTGAAGTTCCTCTTCACTATCAAATAGTAGTCCATCCATCTGCTTTTTTTTATCATCAAATTGACCACTTTTTGCAGCCCATATAAATATACCAAGCAGTGTAAAACTAACTATAACACCTACAACTAACTCTAACATTAAAACTGAATTCATTAATCTTTCTCCTTTATTCTCATAGAGTTTCCTACAACTATCAATGAACTTAAACTCATAGATAACGCAGCTACTAATGGAATAACATATCCAGCTATAGCAACTGGTACAGTAATCATATTATATATCAAAGATAATAATAGATTTTGTTTAATAAATTTATATGTCCTTCTTGAAATTCTAAAACTATACTTTACACCCAATAGAGAATTATTGAGTATTACAACATCGCTCATAGCTAATGCTACATCTGCTCCACTTCCCATGGCGATAGATACATCAGCTTTAGAAAGAGCTAATGCGTCATTTATACCGTCTCCTACCATAACTACAATTTTGCCATTTTCTTTTAGTTTATTTATATAATTAGCTTTATCAATAGGAGACATATTATATTTATAATGGGTGATACCAACCTCTTGGGCTACTCTTTTGGCTACATTTTTATGGTCTCCTGTTGCCATAATAGGTTCAACATCTATTGATTTAAAATACTCTATTAACTCTTTACTATGAGATTTTAGTGCATCTTCTAATTCAAAAGAGATAATTAGTCTATTATCTATTGCAAAATGATAAACTGTATATTGTGTATCTATATCAAATGTTATATTATTATCTTTTAGGAGTTGACTGTTTCCACCTAAAATTTTTTGATTTTTATAAGTAGCTTCTAATCCTTTTGCATGAATTTGTTTTATATCTTCTAATTCTATTGGTTTTAAATTTTGATAATTATTCTCTATATATTTTTTTATAGCTTTACTTACTGGGTGAGTAGAGCTATCTACTAAACTATATAAAATTGATACTTCATTATCTTTTAATCTACCTTTAGTATCTCTAATAGTAAGTTTTCCATTTGTTATTGTTCCTGTTTTATCTAAAATAACAGTTGTGGCTTTTGCAAAAGTTTCAATAAATTTTGCCTCTTTGAATAATATTCCTTTATTTGCTGCCCAACTTATACCAATTAGAGATGCAATAGGCGTTGCTAGAGCTAAAGCACAAGGACATGCAATTACAATTACTGATATTCCAATGACTAAAGATTTTTCAAAATCACCACTATATATATACCATCCTAAAAAGCTTAAAAGTGCCAAAGATAATATAGTAATTGAGAAATATTTGGATATTTCATTTGCAGTCTCTTCTATTTGTGGTTTTGAGTTTAGAGAATCTTCAAGTAGTGTTACTATTCCATTTAATGTAGAGTTTGCATAGTTTTTAGTAGCTTTGTATCTAATAACCATACCAGCATTAATAGTTCCACTATATATTTTATCTCCTTTTTTCTTTTCGATAGGTAGAGATTCTCCACTCATACTACTCTCATCAAAAGTTGCTTCTTGGACAATTAGTTCTCCATCAACAGTAGCTTTTTCACCTGTTTTGACTTCTAAAATATCTCCAACTTCTATTTTATCCAAAGGTACTACAACTTTGGCTCCATCTTTAATAATTGTAGCCTCTAGTGGTACTTGAGATTTTATTTTGTCCATGGTGTCAACAGCAGATTTTTTACCAATTACTTCCAGATATTTACCAACTAATACAAAAGTAATAATCATTGCTACAGAGTCAAAATAGCTATGTCCTTCTCCACCCAAAAGAATATAAACAGAATATATATATGTAAGTGTAGCACCTAAACTAACCAATAAATCCATATTGATTATTCTATTTTTAAGACCATAATATGCTCCACGGAAAAATATCCATCCACTATAAAATAGCACAGGAGTAGAAAAGATAAATTCAGCAATATGAACTAGATGTAGAGTTTCAGGCTTCATACCCATAAAAAAACCTGCATATTTAGCTATATCTATCATCATAATATTCATACTTGCAAATATAGCAACAGCCATACGAATAAAATAGTCTCTTTTTTTTGCTGTTGCTTTTATATCCTCTTCACTTCTATCATAAGGATATGCGTTATATCCTATACTCCTGATTTTATCTATTATCTGAGATAATTTAATAGTATCTTCATCCCAAACTATTTTAGCTTTGTTATTTGTGAAATTAATATTTGCCTCAACAACACCATCTGTATCATCTAATATTTTTTCATTAAGCCACACACATGCGGCACAATGAATACCCTCTATAACTAAATCAACTTGACTAAAGCCATCTCTTGTTTTTTTGATATATCTTTGTTTGAAACTATCCATATCAAAATTACTACTATCTTGTTTTGATGATGCAATAGGTGGAGCTATAGTATTGTTACCTATCTTCTCATAAAAGCTATCTAAACCATCATCTTTGAGTAGATGATAAACACCTTGACAGCCATTACAACAAAAATAGACATCTGGATTATCTTTTTCTGTAATCATAACAGACTCATCAAACTCTAATTGGCAGTGAGTACATTTAACTATTGGCAAGAAATTCCTTTTATATAGATTTTGAGATATTATATCACAGATTTTTTTTTATGAGATAAATCTAAAAAAATATTTAAATTCACGCTAAATTCATAT
>Ga0256828_1000304_pt1 | contig 33803 bp, 33 predicted proteins | sample CV88metaG_FD_185993 | JGI IMG/M metagenome (GOLD analysis project Ga0256828, IMG submission 185993) | Hydrothermal vent microbial communities from East Pacific Rise, Pacific Ocean - CV88 | ecosystem: Environmental > Aquatic > Marine > Hydrothermal vents | place: Pacific Ocean: East Pacific Rise...
CCAAGTATTGCAAAACTAAGCATTATTTATCTCTTCTATACGCTCTTTTTTTAGTACATAATTATAGTATATTGCACCTATAATAAACCCAAGTCCCATAAAAAAAGTTATATTTTCCAAGGTATAGTTTTTTGTAGAGAGATACCCAATCATATAAGAGGTAAAAGCAGCAGAACTTAAAAAGAGCATATCATTATAAGCAACGATTCGTCCATAATATTTCGGTTCAATATTTTTTTGTAAAAGCGTATAGCTATAGGACCAGAGTGTTGTCGTAAAAAATCCGACAACCACACTTGCCACAAGTGAAAGGTAAAAATTGTGCATCCAATATGCCCATAACCAAATAGCCATCCCCTGCCCTATAAAGATATAGAGAAGCCTTCTGTTATTTATCCATTTTCCAAGTATAACCGGTCCTATGACAAGCCCTATAGCCCGAGCAGAGTGAATAAGTCCCAAAGCTAAAGAGGCTGCTAGCAAAGAGGCATAGTACTTATCTACCATTAAAGCAACAAGTGCATCAAAAGCTGTCAGTCCGACAAAAGAGTGAATTATCATTAGGTGAAGTGCTTTTGGATTTGTTTTAAGATAAGAGAAGGTGTCTTGCATCATTAAAAAAAGATTCTCTTTGAGATGAATAATCTCATCTTTAAAATCGACTCTGTAAAGAAGATAAAAAGCGACAACAAACATCAAAGCATCGAGTAAAAAAGCCACTTTTATACCCAGCCAATAGACTACAAAGCCACTTATTGCCATACCAAGTGTATATGAGAGTGACCAGATCATAGAGTGGAGTTCATTTGCACGCTGGAGTTTATCTCCATCCAAGATCTTGGGTAAAAGAGACATCTCTGTTGTAAAGTAAAAAGAGGCTGCCGCCATTTTTACAAAGATTAAGATATAGAGTAGATGCAGATCTGAAAGCTTCCCGACAAATATCAAAGCTGCCGTTGCAACTATCTCAAGAGCTATAAGCCAAAGCATCAACTCTTTAGCACGAAATCTATCAATAATCACCCCTGAAAAAGGAGCCTGAATAACTCCAGCTAAAAAGTTAAGCATCGCTACAAAAGCGACAACTTCTGCTGAGACTTTAAGCTCAATAAGCAGTGTATAGATAGCAATATTGCTAAACCAAGCACCAAAATAGGAGATAAGCTGAATAAGTGACAAGCTTTTGAGAATAGGTTCTGTTTGTAAAAGATTTATATACTGTTTCATTGATGGAAGAGTAGCAGAAAAAAAGAAATTTGATTTTTTTCAATATTTTTCTAAACAAATAGTTAACTCTGCCGATATTGTGTTTAATAATTATATTTGTCATAGAGGAGTAGGTCATGGATGGCATAGCTAATGTTGCACGACAGCAACAATCTCAAGTTAATTCACACGAGATTCAAGGAAGAGCAAAAGAGCAGATACAAACAACTCAACAAGTTTCTCAAAGTAGAACTAAAGAAGATAATATTGTAAAACAGTTACAAAATGATGCTTCAACTGAAAAGATTAATTCCAAAAAAGATGTAGAAGATTTAGTTAAAAAACTTAATCATGCTATAACTCCTTTAAGTCCAGATATTAAATTTGGTGTTGATCAAAATGATATATTTTATGTTGCAGTAATTGATGTAAAAACAGATAAAATCATCCGTAGATTTCCTGCTGAACAGGCACAAGATTTCTTACCAAAGATGCAAGAAGTAACTGGAATTTTATTTGATTCTAAAGGGTGATTTTTTCCACCCTTACTTTAAAATTTCTTATTTACCCCTACTACTTCTTTACACATAAGCAAAACATCACCTCTTTTTCGATATAATCGCGATAATTATTTTACAATTAAAGGGTTTTTTAAATGAAAAAAAGTGTCAAAAAAGTAGTATTAGCCTATTCTGGGGGACTTGATACTAGTGTTATTTTAAAATGGCTTCAAGATGAATACAAATGTGAAGTTGTAACGTTTACAGCAGATTTAGGACAAGGTGAAGAGCTTGAACCTGCTCGCATCAAGGCACTTGAACTTGGTATTAAACCTGAAAATATCTTTATTGATGACTTGCGTGAAGAGTTTGTAAAAGATTTTGTCTACCCTATGTTTAGAGCAAATACGATCTATGAGGGTGAGTACCTACTAGGAACTTCTATTGCTCGTCCTTTAATTGCAAAACGTCAAGCTGAAATTGCAAAGATTACAGGTGCAGACGGTGTAAGTCACGGTGCAACTGGTAAAGGAAACGATCAGGTGCGTTTTGAGATGGGTTACCTCGGTCAAGATTCAACACTGACAATCATTGCTCCATGGCGTGAGTGGGATTTAAACTCTCGTGAAAAACTTTTAGCTTATGCAGCAGATCACGGTATTCAAATTGAGAAAAAAGGGAAAAAATCTCCATACTCAATGGATGCAAATCTTCTTCATATCTCTTATGAGGGTGGTATTTTAGAAGATCCATCTGCAGAGCCAGAAGAGTCTATGTGGCTATGGTCAAACTCTCCTGAAAATGCTCCTGATGAAGCTGAATACATTGAGATTGGTTACAAAAATGGTGATCCAATAACACTCAATGGCGAAGCATTAAGCCCGGCGACTATGTTAAAAACACTCAATGAGCTTGGTGGAAAACATGGAATTGGTCGTGTAGATATTGTAGAGAACCGTTTTGTAGGAATGAAAGCTCGTGGTTGTTATGAGACTCCGGGTGGAACAATTATGCTTAAAGCTCACCGTGCTATAGAGTCAATTACACTTGACCGTGAAGCTGCACACCTTAAAGATGAGATGATGCCAAGATATGCAAAACTTATCTACAACGGTTTTTGGTTCTCTCCAGAGCGTGAGATGTTACAAGCTGCAATAGATAAAACTCAAGAGTTTGTTGAAGGAACTGTAAGATTAAAACTCTACAAAGGAAATGTCATCGTAGTTGGAAGAAGTTCAGATCTTTCACTTTTTAATCCAGAGTATTCAACATTTGAAGAAGATGAAGTTTATGATCAAAAAGATGCAGAAGGTTTCATCAAACTCAATGCATTACGTTTTATCATCGAAGGTAAAGCACGAAGAAACAAAAAGTAAAAAGGCAAAAGTATGAGTATGATTAAGATAGATATGAATTCTCCAGAGTTTCAAGCAGAGCTCGAGAAGACAATAAAATTTACAGATAAAGTAAATAAACAATTTGGATGGGTTTACAATCCTCAAGAAGAGGTAAATGAAGGCGTGCAAATGGGACTTGCTCGTAATAAAATGATGTACAAAAAACGTTTTTGTCCTTGTTTTATGGTTGAAGAAGTTGATGGAAAACCACGTTCTGTAGAGGATAGAGTTTGTCCTTGTAAACCAGCAATAGAACGTGAAATCCCAGAAAATGGTGTTTGTCACTGTGGAATCTTCTGTACTCCTGAATTTGCAGAAGCAAAAAGAGTTGAACTTGGTATGGAAGAGGTCTCACATACACATTCTCGTGGTCTTTCACAAGATGAGTGCGAAATGTTAGTAAATAAAGATGAACTTGATGGTGATGAGCTTGTTTCACTTCTTGAAGCACGTGATCTTGGTATGATTAAATTTACACTTGTTGATGTACGTGAGTATATGGAGTGGCAGATGGGTCACATCAAAGGTGCTGATAAATTAGTACCAACAAGTTCATTTTTTCAAACATGGGAAGAGGCAAATTTAGCAAAAGATGAAAATATCATTCTCTATTGTCATGTAGGTAGCCGTTCAGCTCATGTTGCAAGAATTTTAACAGATAATGGTTATACAAAAATTGGAAATTTGACAAATGGAATTGTAGCCTACCCAGGTGAAATAGAAAGATAATAAATTTTAAAGGCAAAAAGATGAAAGTACTTTTAATAAAAGATGTAAAAAGTTTAGGTAGTGCGGGTGAAGTTAAAGAGGTAAAACCAGGATATGGCCAAAACTTTTTAATCAAAAAAGGTTTTGCAAAACCTGCAACTCCTGAAATCATTGCAGAACACGAAGCAGAGATTAAACGTCGTGCTGAAGAAGAGGCTGCAGAGATTGCACGTCTTAAAGAGATGGCTGAAAAACTTGATAAAGTTGAAGTTGTTATCACAAAAAAACTTGGACAAAACGGTCACCTTTTTGGTGCTGTAACAAAAGATGAGATAGCACAAGCACTTCAAGAGCAACATAGTATTGAGATAGATAAAAAACATATTACCGATAAAAGTGCTATCAAAACTGTTGGTGAACATGATGTAGATCTTAAACTCGGTCACGGTATTCACGCAACACTTCACATAGACGTACAAGGCGAATAATGTTTGATGCCACAACGATACTCGCTTATAAAGGTAAAGAGAAGGCCGTCATAGGCGGTGATGGTCAAGTTACCTTTGGAAACAGTGTTCTTAAGGCTAATGCAACAAAAATACGTACGCTTTATCACGGTAAAATCCTTGCAGGATTTGCCGGAAGTACAGCCGATGCGTTTAACCTTTTTGATATGTTTGAAGAGTTTTTAGAGAATAAAAAAGGGGATATTTTAAAGTCCGTTGTTGAGTTCTCTAAGGCTTGGAGAAAAGATAAGGTACTACGTCGTTTAGAAGCTATGATGATCGTTTTAAATAACGATCATATCTTTATATTAACTGGTAACGGTGATGTTGTCGAGCCTGAAGATGGAGAGATAGCGTCCATCGGAAGTGGTGGCAACTTTGCCATATCTGCTGCACGTGCACTGAAAAAACACTCAGATCTTAGTGAAGAGGAACTTGTCAAAGAGTCACTCCACATTGCAGCTGACTTATGTATCTACACAAATCACAATATCAAAACACTCATTTTAGAGGATAACAACTCATGAACATGACACCAAAAGAGATAGTCTCCTACCTTGACAAATATGTCATCAGCCAAAAAAATGCTAAAAAAACAATAGCACTTGCACTCCGCACTCGATACAGACGTATGCAGTTAGATGATGAGATGCGTCAAGAGATAAAACCCAAAAATATCTTAATGATAGGTTCAACAGGTGTTGGAAAGACTGAGATCTCACGCAGACTTGCTAAAATGATGAAAGTGCCATTTATTAAAGTAGAAGCCTCCAAATATACAGAAGTTGGCTTTGTCGGTCGAGATGTAGAGTCTATGATTCGTGATCTTGTTGTAAACTCCATTAGTATTGTCAAAGCAGAACAAGAAGAGCTCAATAAAGAGAAGATAGAGAACTACATTATCAACCGTATTACAGAGAAACTTGTTCCACCTCTTCCAGCAGGTGTAAGTGAGAGTAAAAAAGATGACTACCAACGCCTCTTAGAAGCGACAGAAAAACGTGTAGAGTCTGGCGAAATGGATGATAAAGTAATCGAAATAGATTTAGAACCAAATATGAGCGTCGAGTTTAATGACACCAACCTCCCTCCAGAGATGGCAAAGGTTCAAGAGAGTTTCTCAAAAGTCTTTTCTACATTAAGCAAAGAAGATAATAAAAAAGAGGTAACAGTCAAAGATGCCAAACTTCTCCTTCGACAAGAAGCAAGCAGTAAACTTATTGATATGAACTCATTAACTGCCGAAGCACTTCGTCGTGCTGAAAATGGTGGTATCATCTTCTTGGATGAGATAGACAAAATCGCACTCAGTGAAAAATCTCAAGGAAGAAATGACCCTTCCAAAGAGGGAGTACAACGTGATCTACTTCCTATTGTTGAAGGTTCAAGTGTCTCAACAAAATATGGAACAATCAATACAGACCATATTCTCTTCATAGCAGCAGGAGCTTTTCATGTCTCAAAACCAAGTGACTTAATTCCTGAGCTCCAAGGACGTTTTCCTCTACGTGTTGAACTTGAAGCACTTACAGAAGAGACACTCTACCAGATCCTCACGCAGACTGAAAACTCTCTACTGAAACAGTATGAAGCACTTTTAGGTGTTGAAGAGATGCAGCTCACCTTTGAAGATGATGCTATTCGCGCTATTGCACAACTATCACATCGTGCTAATGAGACAGCTGAAGATATTGGAGCTCGTCGTCTGCATACTGTGCTCGAGCGTATACTTGAAGATATCAGTTTTAATGCTGATGAGTATAAAGGACAGGAGTTTGTTGTAACAAAAGAGCTTGTCCATGAAAAACTTGATGAAGTTGTCGATGATGATGATCTCTCAAGATATATTTTATAAATAAAATTTACCACAAAGGCAAGATATGACAAAAGCAGGTTTCGTCTCTTTAATTGGACGTCCTAATGCAGGAAAAAGCACACTAATGAATTCACTTTTAGGTGAAAAAATAGCAATGGTAAGTCAAAAAGCCAATGCTACACGAAAACGCTCAAATGCTATTGTTATGCATGAGAATGCTCAGATCATTTTTGTTGACACTCCCGGTCTTCACGAAAAAGAGAAGACACTCAATAAGTTTATGCTTGATGAAGCCCTTAAAGCGATGGGAGATTGTGATCTTATTGTCTATCTTGCACCTATTACTGACTCTACAGAACATTATGAAAAGTTTTTAAAGCTCAATAAGAAAAATATTCCTCATATTATTGTCCTCTCCAAAATCGATCAGGTCTCACAAGAGAAGCTCTTCAAAAAAATCGCATCATATAATCAATATGCAGATAAATTTGAAGCACTTATTCCTGTTGCAATTCCACGTAAAGTCGGACACAAAGATCTACTTGACACAATCGCAAAACTACTTCCTGAATCTCCTTACCTTTATGACCCTGAAGATCTAACAAGTGAACTTGTTCGTGATATCTATGCCGGTTTTATTAGAGAAGGTATCTTTGAAAATGTCAGTGATGAAGTTCCTTATGAATCTGATGTTATCATAGACTCAATTGAAGAGGAGCGAGGGCTTGACCGAATCTATGCAACTATTATTATAGAAAAAGAGTCTCAAAAGGGAATAATCATCGGGAAAAAAGGTGAATCAATTAAACGTATTGGTAAAGCTGCTCGTGAAAAGATTGAACAGCTTAGCGGAAAAAAAGCCTATCTCAATCTTCAGGTAGTTGTTAAAAAAGGGTGGACAAAAGATAAAAACTTTTTAAAAGAGATAGGATATGATAATGCACAATAGAGTTCGTCAACTACTCTTCACAACTCTTTTTATCCTTTTTTGCTCAACTCTTTATGGTTCAGATACAGATCTCTTAACAGACTACAGAAACAAAGGCATACAACAGATACAAAAAGAACTCGATAGTAAACTTGCTAAAGAAGATTACTGGAATAACTATCTTAAAAATATTGATACCTCTTTTGGGTACTTTGAATCTTATACAAATATATTAACCTGCGATAAATCAAAATCTCAACTCTCACTTTATACAAAAGATAGTAACAATAGTTATAAATTAGATAAAGAGTATAGTGCCTATACAGGAAAAAACAAAGGTGATAAACAGGCAGAAGGCGATCTTCGAACTCCAGTAGGTGTTTACAACATAGTCAAAAAGATAACGAAAGTTGACTCTTTTTATGGTCCTCTTGCTTTTGTTACCTCCTACCCTAATATCTATGATAAATACAGAGGAAAAACAGGACAAGGTATATGGATTCATGGTTTTCCAATTAAACAAGAGAGAGATGAATATACAAAAGGCTGTATTGCAATAAACAATAAAAGTCTTGAATGCCTTAACAAAAATATTGATATATCAAAAACTCTACTTATCATAGATGAAAAGAGTGTCAATAAAAACACCTCAAAAAAGAAACTCTCTAAAGTACTTGCAAATCTATTTGCATGGAGATATTCATGGATCTATAACGACATAGATAGTTACCTTAACTTTTACTCTCCAAAGTTTAAACGTTTTGACGGAATGAACTATAAACAATTTACAAAATATAAAACAAGAATTTTCAATAAAAATGAAAAAAAATCTATTATTTTCAATAATATCAATGTTATCCCTTATCCAGATACAAAAGATATTTTTAAAATTGCTTTTAAAGAAAAATATAAATCTAACAGTTTCTCTTTTACTGGTAATAAAGTTCTTATTGTCAAACTTTCTGCAAATAAATTTAACATTATAACTGAGCAATAACTATGAAAACTATTATAATAATTATATCCTTACTCTTTCATATCCAACTTTTTGCAAAAATCAATCTCATTAAAAAAGAGAATAATGATTCAAATACTACACTATTGGTAATTGGTGGTATCCATGGAAATGAACCTGGAGGATACTTTTCAGCTTCAATTTTAGCAACTCACTATAAAATACTTTCCAAAAATCTTTGGATTGTTCCAAATTTAAACAAAGATAGTATTATCGCTAATAAACGTGGTATTAATGGAGATATGAATAGAAAATTTGCCACTATTAAAGCCAATGATAAAGATAAAGCAATTGTTGATGCAATTAAAAAAGTTATACTTAACAAACAAATATCATTGGTTTTAAATCTTCATGATGGCCATGGTTTTTATAGAGAAAAAGAACAAAATAGTATCTTTAATCCAAATGCTTGGGGCCAAACTTGTGTTATTGATCAATGTACACTCAATAGAGAACAGCCTTTTAGTAATCTAAATGATATTGCACTGCAAGTAGAAAAGGATATCAATACAAAATTACTTCAAAAACACCATATATTTAATGTAAAAAATACGCAAACGAAATTCAAAGATGAGCAAATGCGCTTATCTCTTACTTATTTTGCAGTACAACATAATAAACCAGCATTTGCAATAGAGACAAGTAAAAGTCTCTCTTCTGTCTCTCAAAAAGTCTTTTATCAACTTCTAGCTATTGAAGAATTCATGAAAATTATGCATATTAAATATTCACGTGACTTTAAGCTTAATGAAAGAAATCTTACTAAAATCATAAAAGATTACGGTACTATGGAAATAAATCACAAAATTTTGTTAAATTTATGTGATATAAAAAAATCTTTAAGCTTCATTCCGCTAAAATCAGAAAGTAACGAATTTAACTTTTCCAATCCATTGGGAGCAGTTAAGAAAAATAGGTATGGCGCATATAATATATATATAGGTAATATAAAAATTACCACGCTTAAACCTCAATACTTTAAAATGTCAAAAAATTGCCCTGATACATATAGTATTAAAGCAGATCAAAAAGTGATATCTTTGAAAAAAGCTTCAACTTTTTATGTAAATGACGATTTTAAAGTTATTGAAGATGAAAAATTTCGTGTAAATGTTATTGGTTATCATTCAAAGAACAAAGCAGATGAGAGTAATATAACTATTTCTCTTAAAAATCTCTCAAAGAGATATGCAGTTGATAAGGCCAATAAAACTTACAGAATAGAGTTTTACAATAACAATGGATTTTGTTCCATGTTAATGGTTAAATTTAAATAGGATTATAATTAATGAGTACGTCAGCACAACACTCCTTTTCAAGTGTACTATCAGTTAATCCCTACAAAGATACCTACTTTAGTAGTGTATCTAGTTTTATTACTGAAGCGAAAAATCCGGAATTTTCAAAAGATCAGTTTGTAATTTCATATTTAAACACTAAAGATTTTATTACAGCTCAAATTGAAATAAGCAAAAATATTCCTGATGAAGATATTTACGATGCTATTAACAATAAGGCATACGATGAATTAGCACTTGATCAGGCAGTTGAATATAAGATTCAATATATTGAAACATTCAATAATCTCGATGAAGACAATAGACACTTTCATGTCTTTATTGTTGATCCACTTGATTTAACAACCACTTTTGAAAGAGTTGTAGAAAGAGTCAAATATATTGATGTAATAATTCCTGCACCTCTTCTTCTAAAGTCTCTTTATGCAAAAGAGATTATTGAAAATAGTGGTGTACACTGTTTTATATATTTTCAAGAGAATGATGCCTCTTTAACAATTTATGCAAATAAAGAGTTTGTCTATACAAAATCCATAAAATATGCATTTATTGATATGCATGAGAGATTTTGTGAACTTTATGGTGAGAGAATAACCTTTGAAGATTTTATGGAGTTCTTTACAAAAGCAAACCTTAAAGAGACAGAAAGTGACTATAAAGAGTATCTTATTCGACTCTATAAAGAGCTTATAGCAAATATAAATGATATTTTAACATATGCTAAACGTGCTTTTGAAATCGATCAATTTGAGCATGTATATATTGACACTCAAGTTCAAACAGAGACAAAACTACATGAGATGCTCGAAGTTGAACTTAATATTCACGCAAGTGAGTTTAATTTTGATTATGGTTTTGAGTTAGCTGAAGATCTCTATCTTGACCAAATGCACTCTTTAATGCAACTCTACAGAGTCATTCCACCAGAAGAGAGATATGCAGTAAACTTTACACTCTATAGACGACCACCAAAGTTTATTAAAAGAGAGAGTGGAAAACTCATTATCTTAACAGCAGCATCATTTGCTTTAGCTTTTGCATACCCTATTACTTATTGGATTTTAACTTATGCACAGAATCTCCAAGAAGATCTCTTAAAACAGAACTATAAAGAGATACATAACATTAAAATTACAAGAGAGGCAACTATTAAAAATAGATTAGCTGATAAAGAAAAAGCATTAGCACTTCTTAATCAAGAGAAAAAAGAGTATAACGAAAAGAAAAATACTTTAATTAAGATTCATGAAGTAAAAGTAGACTACCCTATGAAAGCAAAGCTCATTACTGACTTTACGAAAGATCTCAATAAATTTAAAGTAAAAGTTCAATCTATCAGTTATAGCGAAGATGATAAAAAGGGAAAAGTCTTTATACTCAATCTCACTTCACCAAAAGATAGAAAGATTACTAAACTGGTGGAGTATTTAACAAAAACACATACAGACAAGTATGATTTTGACTTGGAAGAGATTAAATATGATTCTAAGTTAGATACTTATCTTAGTGAGTTGAAAGTGAAATTATTATGAAAATAAATATAGAAGACTACTTACACAAAATCGATACTATCTTCAAAGCAAAAGAGCAAAAAGAGATCTATATGATCTATGCAATGATAGCAGCTGGTATTTTTGCATTTGCTTATCTTTTCTTTTGGGATAGTTCATTTGAAGGTTTTAAAAAGACGCGTGCCAATGTACAAAAGCTAGAAAAGCAGATAGCATGGGATAAACAATTTCTACAGAGAAACCCAGAAACAAGAATTACACAGCTTGAAAGAGAAATTAAAAAAATAAATGATGAAATGCTTCTCAACAAAAAGAACAATGCCTATATTAAGCATAAAATAGAAGCTATATCTTCACTTATCTATGATGAACGTGCATGGGGAGAGTACCTAGACTCTATTACAACAAATGCACAAAAGTATCATGTTAAAATAGATAATATTACAAACAAATATGCTGCTATTAGCAACTCTTTTGGTCATATTCTTGACATAACAGTATCCTCAGAAGGAACTTTTAAAGATACTGTTAAGTTTATTAACTCCATGGAGCAGAGTGACCTTGTAGTAGATATTCATGATTTCAACATTAAAGCGGAAGATACTCTCAATTCTAAGTTTAAAATTTCAGTATGGGGGATTAAATACTAATGAAGAAAATAATTTTAACCTTGCTTTTGCTAGTCTCATCTCACCTACTGGCTAATGAACTTTCATGGGTAGATGAACAGATAGAAGCAATTAAACCACCAAGAAAAGGAATCTCTATGCATGAGATTTCTAAAATTAAAGATCCTTTTATCTTTTTGCATGCGAAAAAAAGAAAGAAAAGAGTACATTCATCTTATAGAAGCAGTAGAACATATAGTAAAAAATCTTCTCCGCAGGTAATGAGATATTCTTCAAAACTCTTGCTTGAAGCCATTTTAAACAAATCTGCTCTTATCAATGGAAAATGGTATAAAGAAGGTGAAAAGGTTTACGGATATAAGCTTGAAAAAGTAAAACTTAAATCTATACTCTTAACAAGAGGCAAAAAACAACTACTTCTCTCAACGATGAGTAAAAGTAATAACTTAAAATTTAATAATAAGTAGGAATGAAAAATGAAATTTATTAAAACATCGCTATGCGCAGCAATACTAACAGCAATGGTATCAACAAGTAGTTTTGCAGACTGTTCTTATGAACTTTTTAGCATTAGTTCGTCAAAAAACACCAAGATTATAGACTTTATTGATCAACTCAGTGATGAGTGTGGATTTAGTGTTATTATTACTGATCCAAATGCGGAGAAGTTTCTTCAAACAAGGTTAAATAAAACGAATTTAAAAAATTTAACGATTGATGAAGTGCTCAATATTATCTTAACTGAGCATAACCTCTCATACTCGTTAGAGAATAACCTACTTAAAATTGCTTATTTAAAAACAAAAGTTTTCAATATTGACTATATCCTTTCACAAAGAAAAAGCACTGCAAGCACAGATGTAACTCTTAGTTCTTCATCAGATAAAGGATCTCAAAGTCAAGGTGGGGAATCTTCATCCAATACAACATCAGCTGGAGGTAGTAATTCAACAGCAGATAGTGGTATAATGATAAAAAGTAGTGACGAAGTAAAATTCTGGGAACAATTAGATACTGAATTTCAGCATGTCTTAAATCGTCCAACTGACACCTATAAAGCACCAGCTCCAATTATCAATAAAAATGCTGGTCTTATTACAGTTACTGCAACTGATAAACAACTTAAAAGATTTGAAAAATATCTGAAAAAACTTCAAGATAAAGTTCAACTTCAAGTACTTATTGATGTACAATTACTTAGTGTTACTATGAGTAAAGGGAAGACAACAGGTATTGATTGGAAACAACTTTATGCATTACAAAATATCTCTATCAGTGGTGAAAATCTAATTAACAAAAATGTTTCAGAATGGGAAGGAGGCGCTTCTCAACCTATCAATATCACAAAAACAGCTATAGCTGCAGGTGGAATTAATGGATCTGCAAGTCTAGTTGGTATATCTGGAAATGCATCTCTACATGAAGTAATTAAATTTTTAAAGACACAAGGTGATGTGAATTCTATCTCTAATCCAAAGGTATTGACTTTAAATAATCAACCAGCACTCATTACTGTAGGTACAGAATACTTTTACAAAATTCTTTCAGAAACAAATCAACAAGGAACTGGTGGTGGTGTAGCTGCAACAACACAAGATCAAAGTGTACAATCTGTTTTTGCAGGTGTTCTCTTAACCATCACACCTGAAATTGCAGATGACAAAACAATTACACTAAAAATCAATCCATCACTCTCTGAGACAACAGTCAGTATGGCTAATGTTCCAAATACAGGTAGAGATATGCCACCAGATTTAAATCGTCGTCAACTCTCTTCAGTTGTAACTGTAAAAGATGGAAATAGAATTATTTTAGGTGGTCTCATTAGTACTAAAAATACAACAAGTTCAAATAAAGTACCTATTTTAGGAGACATCCCAATTATTAGTTATCTCTTTAAACATGAAGAGACTGTTAAAGAGACTCAAGAGTTAGTTATTATTATTGAACCACATATCATTCACAAAGAGAAAAACAGTGTTTCACTATCAGATTTAGGATATGAAGGATTAAGTGATGGTTTATTAAATACTAGGAATCATCCACAAGATTCAAATAAAACTATTGATCTAAATAGTAGTGTTGATGTAAACAGCACTACAAATAAATAGGAGATTTGATATATGGATAGTATCTTTGTAAATTCAAAAAATGTTTTCTTAGATACTGTAAATCCAAAAGATTATATTCAACTAGATCGTGTCTCAACAATTTATCAGTCTCTAAAAGACTCCATAAAAAAACCATTGAAAATGATTTTGCTTTATGGAAAACCAGGAACAGGTAAGAGTATGTTCTTAACCAAACTCTCTCTCGACCTGGCAGACACACAGAATGTATTTCTTTATGGTACTCCTATCTTAGATGAGAGTGAATTTTATAGAACATTAGCACAAGATATATTTCATACCAAATTTGCTGGAGAATTAAACTTCACACAATTTATGAAAATTGTCAAAGATAAAAATTTTGAAGAAGTTCCAGTTGTTCTTCTTGATGAAGCTCAATTATATTCTGAAGCTTTAATGGAAAAAATACGACTCCTCTCTGACACAAGGACAATTAAATTTGTCATTACTTTACATAAAACAGAGAAAGAGGATCTCATTGCAAAAGAGCATTTTCAAACAAGAATCTGGGAAACTATTGAACTTGAGAACTCTTCACCAGCAGAACTAAAAATTTATATACAAAAGAAACTTATGAAAGCAAACTGTTTTGATACAGCAAGTATGTTCAACTCCAAAGTTGTCCATAAAATCTATAAATTCACACATGGAAACTATAGAGATACAAACAAACTTCTTTATGGATTATTTGAAATATACACTGTTTATGAAAATAACAATCAACTAGATACTCTTAATACAAATCAAATTACAACTAAACTCATAGAGATGGCAGCTATACATACAGGTTTTATTGATGCTTAATACACGAGAATTAGAAAAACGTTGGCTTAGATATAAGATAAAATCTTATATTCCTTATGTTGTTATATCTATCAGTATTATTATAATTGCTTTAATATCTTTCATCTTTTTTGATGACTTTAAAGATGAAAAAAAGAATCAAGTTATAACAACTAAACCGGATCTCGCTACAGATAAAAAAGAGAGTAACTATATTCAAGAAGAGAAAAATAACACAGAGATAATTGAACAACCAATCATCAAACAAGTAACTCTTGAACAAAAAAATGAGAGTAATCAACTTCAACTAAAACCATCAATGGGTTTTATCCATCATATTCAAAGTGAAGAGCAACAACCTTACTATCAAACCCTACATAAAACTCCGGTAATGAAAAAGAGAGTAAAACGCAAAGTTGTAAAACAGAATATTGAAGAGGAGTATATGGATATAAGCCCAAAAAGCCATAAACATAAACATGCTCCTATTATTCAAAAAGCTAAACCTGTTGTAAAAGAACAAGACTCTTCTCAAAAACAAGTCATTACAATTGAAAGACGCGACTCTCAAAAAGACATTCAAGATATTATTAGAAGATTTAAAAAGAACAATAATCCAGCACTCAGTCTTTTTATTGCAAAAAAATCATATGAAGTCGGTGACTATAAACAAGCTTATAACTATGCACTAATTACAAATGGTCTTAATCATAATATAGAAGAGAGTTGGTTGATATTTGCTAAATCACTAGTTAAGCTACATAAAAAAGATATGGCGATCAAAACTCTAGATGAATATATAAGATACTCACACTCAAGTAATGCCAGAATACTATTAAATGACATTAAATCAGGAAAATTCCAATGAAATATTTAATTATTTTACTTTTTATCACTAATATCTATGCTGATGTAAAACAAGAGATGTTTACGCTTTATCAAAACAAAAAATATGCAAAAGTCTGTAGTATGGGATTTGACAATTTTGGAAAGTATAAACGGGATGAGGAGTTTGTATCACTCTATGCATTTGCTTGTCTCAATTCAGACTATATTGACAGACTAGCAATCCCGACTGCAGTTTTGAAATTTTCAAAAGAAGCACGAGCGAATGCTGCATATTTTTCTGTTATTTTAATGCAAAAGAAACTTTTATACCACTCATTATTGGATGGTTATGAACTCTCAAACCTCAAACTTCCAACAACAGACTATATACTTTCTAAAGTATTTGATCTCTACTCAAAACTTGGAAAACACAAACAACGGGCCTTTTATCTTTTTGAAGACCCTCATGATAAAAAGTTGAGTTACAAACTCTATTTAGCAAAAGATTATAAAATTACCAAAATGGTGATTGAGGAGTTTTATGATACAATGCTTATTAAACGACATATTTACTGGTAAGGAATAGAAGTGGACAGAATAACAACAGATTTACTTGCCAATGGTTCCATTATGAAGGGACAAGTAGATAGACTACTTGCAAAAGGGATTAGTGAGAACCTTATTTTAAGAGATATTACTCTCTCTGGTTTTATGACAATGGATAGACTTATCCGTTACATTGTTCAACAAGTTCGTAATGGTGTCTATAAACTCTCTATAATTGATGACTATGATTATATTCCAGAGAGTGCAGTACTTCAAAAACTAGCTCAAGAACTTGATTTGATGTTTGTTGATCTAGACTCTATTGATATGGATTATAACCTTACAAGTAATGTTCCTTTTACACAGTTTCAAAAGCATAATGCTATTCCAATTTCACAAGATGATATGAGTATTACGGTTGCTTTTAACGATCCTCTTGATATCGATGCTCAAGAGGCAATTCAAAGACTTTTTCCAAGGAAGATCTTAAAAATAGCACTTGCAACAAAGAAACAGATAGAGAGCTATCTCTATAAAATCAGTCTTAAAGACAGTGTAAAAGATCTTGTTCGTAAAATTAGAGAAGAACTCAACTCGATTTCTAGTCTTGAAGAGCAACAAGAAGCATCTTCAATCTTACTATTGATTGATGTAATTCTAAAAACCTGTATTAATGGTAGAGCAAGTGATATTCACATTGAACCTACAGAAAAGAACTGTGTAGTTCGTGGACGTGTTGATGGTAAACTAAGTGAGATGTTTATTTTTGAAAAAGATATTTATCCTCCTTTGGCATCAAGACTCAAACTATTAGCAAATCTTGATATTGCAGAGAAAAGAAAACCTCAAGATGGACGCTTTTCAACAGCTGTTGGTGCACGTGAATTTGATTTTCGTATCTCTACCCTACCTATTCTTTATGGTGAATCTATCGTTATGCGTGTACTTGACAAGCAAAAAGCACTTGTTCGCCTTGAAGATGCTGGTATGGATAGTGCAAGTTATCAAAAACTTCTTAAAGGTCTGCAAGCCCCTTATGGTATTATCTTAGTTACGGGACCAACTGGTTCTGGTAAGACAACTACACTCTACGGTGCTTTAAATGAACTTAGAAATGTTGAAGATAAAGTTATTACCGTTGAAGATCCTGTTGAGTATAGAATGAATCTTATTCAACAGGTACAGGTAAACGCAAAAGTAGGACTCTCATTTGCAGATGCTCTGCGTTCTATTCTCCGCCAAGATCCAGATAAAATTATGATTGGGGAGATTCGAGACCAAGAGACTTTAGAGATTGCTATTAAAGCTGCACTTACAGGGCATATGGTTATCTCTACACTGCATACAAATGACTCTATATCTGCTATTCCACGTATGGCAGATATGGGAATAGAACACTATCTAATCAGTGGTGCTCTTGTTGCTATTCAAGCGCAAAGACTTGTAAGAAAAATATGTGTGCACTGTAAAGAAGAAGATGCCCTCTCAGCCTCTGTTCTTGAAGAGATTGAGGGTGTCATACCAGAAGGAACAATCTTTTATAAAGGAAAAGGGTGCAAAGAGTGTGGTGGAACTGGCTATATGGGACGAGAGATGATTTGTGAGGTTTTAAATATTTCAGAAGAACTCTCTTCACTTATAGCTAAAGGTGCATCAAAAGAGGCAATGCTTGAACAAGCTAAAAAAGAAGGTTTTATGCCAATCTTTCAAAATGGTCTACAAAAGGCAATTGATGGCATTACAAGCATTGAAGAAGTATTAAAGGTGGCAAAAGGATGAAGTATTTTTTAGTAACAGTATTAACTAAAGGTAAAAAAGAGAAGATTGGCTTATATGCTGAAGATAAAAAAGAGGCTAACAATTATGCAAAACTCAAGCTATCTGGCATTATTATCAAAGTTGAAGAAGCACCTGAACCACTTGATGCAAAATTTAAAAGGTTTAAAAATGACCTTTTAAAAAATGTAAAAAAAAGAAAAATCAAACAAGATGCTCTTATTGCTGCCATTCGACAATTAGCTGTAATGACCAATGCCGGTATCTCGATTCATGATTCACTCAATGAAATTGCAAATGCAACAACAGATGAAGCATTAGAGACTGTTTTTTCAAAAGTTGCAGATGATATCAACTCTGGTCACTCTTTCTCAAGTGCTATGGAAAACTTTCGATTTGAAGTCGGTAACTTAACGATTGCTATGATTCAACTTGGAGAGAAAACCGGTAACCTTGATGAAGCACTCTACTCTCTTGCAGATATGCTTGAAGAGATTCGCTCTAATGTTATAAAATTTAAAAAAGCGATGGCATACCCAAGAAATGTAATGATTGCAATGGCCATAGCATTTACAATCCTTATCTCTTATGTTGTACCACAGTTTAAAGCGATCTTTGAAGAACTTCATGCTGAACTACCACTTCCAACTCTAATTTTACTCAAACTAGAGTATCTCTTTAATAACTTTGGTCCTTACATTTTAGCAGCCATTGCCACAGCCTATTTTGTTTTTAAATATCTTATCAATAACTACGAAGATATCCGTTACAATTGGCACAAACTTCTTCTTCGTACTTATCTTATAAAAAACATCATTAAATACTCAACACTCAGTCGTTTTACACTTGTATTTTCAGAGTTGATTCGAGCGGGTATCCCTATTGCTGAAGCACTTGATACAGCTATTGATATGATAGATAATCTTCCACTTAAAAAGAAACTACAATCTGTTATCTTTACAGTTGAAAAAGGTGGTGCACTCAATAAAGGTCTTGAAGAGACAGGACTTTTTGAGAATATGATTATTCAAATGGTACGTGCCGGAGAAGACAGTGGTACACTCGATACTATGATTAAAAAAGTTGCAGAGTATTATAAAATGCGCTTTGATGCAATTATTGATGGACTCAGTGAAGCAATTGAACCGATTATGCTACTTATCATTGCATCAATGGTTATTTTACTTGCTCTTGGTATCTTCTTACCAATGTGGGATATGGGGAATGCAGTTCAAGGAAGAAGATAAGATTTATCTATACGGGAGTTACAACCCTTGCAAGATTTGCAAGGAAACTCTCTAAGTCTTCTCTAATGCCTTTTAATTTATAAACTACTTTTGTATCAAATCTTTTTTCAAGAATAATAATATTATGCTCTGCTATTTCATAATCAACAAGACGAATGTCTGAATAAGCAAAAAGTATCGTTTGTACAATTTCTTCTTTATACTTCAACATATCTGCACTCTCAATTACAAGATTGACAGCATCACTATAAGCACGGACCAAACCACCAGTTCCTAACTTCGTTCCACCAAAATAGCGTACAATAATCACTGCTACATTAATAAGATCCTGCCCCTGTAAAACCATCAAGGAGGGTTTTCCTGATGTTCCTTTTGGCTCACCATCATCACTCGAGTGCTCTACTATTTGAGAAAATTCATTCAAATATCTCGATGCTGTTACAAAATGACGTGCTTTTGGATGTTCTTGTTTTAATTGTTGAAGTATAGTCTCATAAAGGTCATAGGGAGTAAGGTGAGCAATAAATTTTGATTGCTTCACCTCTAAAGTAGCAGAAAAATGTTCTTTTACTATTTGCATTATACTAAGTTTGTATAAACTTTTTGAACATCCTCATCATCTTCTAATCTCTCTAAGATTTTATCTACATCTGCATGGTCTGCTTCACTGATCTCAATAGGGGTATTTGCAATTCTCTCCAATGTTGCTTTTGTTATCTCAACATCCAAGTTTTCCAATGCTTCATTCATCGTTCCAAAAGATGTATAATCAGCAGTAACAAGGACAACACCGTCCTCTTCTTCTATCTCTTCTAAACCTGCATCAATAAGCTCAAGCTCCAACTCTTCAAGGTCCATATCTTCTTTTAAATTAAACTCAAATATTGCTTTACGTGCAAACATAAACTCCAAAGAGCCATTTGTAAGCATCTCTCCACCATTTTTATTCAAGATACTTTTTACGTTTGCAACCGTACGTGTATTGTTGTCAGTTGCACACTCTATGAAAAGAAGTACACCATGAGGTGCTTTACCTTCAAAGTTTACCTCTTTCATATCTGCACTATCTTTTGCTATAGATCTTTTTATAGCAGCATCAATATTATCTTTTGGCATATTTTCTGCTTTTGCATTGAGGATCGCAGTACGGAGTTTGGGGTTAAGATCAGGGTCCATTCCACCCTCTTTTGCTGCCATTGTAATGACTTTTCCAAGTTTAGGAAACAGCTTTGACATTGCTCCCCATCTTTTTAATTTTGATGCTTTTCTATATTCAAACGCTCTACCCATAAAATATTCCTAATTAATTTTTTTGCAATTATACCATTTTCTTATTGTATAATAACTCTATGAAATTAGCTTTTAGAATAAAACACCATTTTTTCGGTGCATTCCGTGAATTTTTTGTGCATCATCATGGCTCTTTAGCATTTCGAGCAAAAATTTTTGCCCTGATGATAGCAGCCAACAAAAAAATAAAAATAGAAAACTATATTTTAGTCAAAGAGCTTGCAACACAGATATATGAAAAGGATGAAGATAGAGCAAACCTCCTGCTCTTGACAACCAAAGAGCTCGTAGAGAAGGTCAAAAAACAGAATTCTCTCGATTTTGATCGACTTGTATCAACAATACAAAAAGAGCTTAAAATTGCTCCAAGATATGCAAAGAAGATAGATGTTGAATCCCTAAGAGCTTTTCTTGCTTTTGGTAGTGATGATGATACTCTTGCATACCAAGAGAATATCATAGAATTTTTAGAAAAATTAAAAGAAGAGACACTTAAAAATACAAAGGAATAGATATGGATTTACAAACATTAGCACTTCACGCAGGATATGAAAAAGACAGCCATGGAACAATGGCTGTTCCAATTTATCAAACAACTGCTTACGAATTTCGTGATGTAGAACACGCTGCAAATCTCTTTGCCCTCAAAGAACTTGGTAACATCTACACACGCCTCAACAATCCGACCACTGATGTATTTGAAAAGCGTTTTGCCTCTTTAGAAGGTGGTGAGGCAGCACTTGCAACATCCAGTGGAATGAGTGCCATCTTTTATGCTTTTGCAAATGCAGCAGAAGCAGGAGAGAACATCATCTGTGCAAAACAGCTCTATGGAGGAAGCCTCACGCAAGTAGCGCATACACTCAAACGCTTTGGCATAGAGGCACGATTTTTCAATGTCCATAACCCTAAAGAGTTAGAAGAACTCATAGATGAAAAGTCAAAAGTTATCTTCTTTGAATCCTTAACAAACCCAAGTATTGATGTTGCAGATATTGAAGCTATTACAACCATTGCAAATAAGCACAATATCTTAACAGTCGTGGACAATACCGTAGCGACACCTGTTCTTTGTCGCCCTTTTGAACATGGTGCAGATATTACAGTACACAGTGCTTCAAAATACACAACAGGACAAGGGCTTGCTATTGGCGGTATTTTAGTTGAGAGAAAAGAGTTAAATGAAAAACTCAAAAATAACCCTCGTTATGCACACTTTAATGAGCCAGACGCTTCTTATCATGGGCTTGTCTATACTAATACTGGACTTCCAGCCTTTACACTTCGTGCAAGACTCTCACTCTTGCGTGACTTAGGTGCTGTTGTTTCACCATTTAACTCATGGCTCTTTATTCAGGGAATGGAGCACTTAGCTCTTCGTATGAGAGAACACTCACGCAACGCTCTTTTACTCGCAGAGTTTTTAGAGTCACATCCAAAGGTAAAAAAAGTCAACTATCCGGGTCTTAAAAGCAATCCAAACTTTCAAAATGCCCAAAAATATTTTACAGATGGTCTTTGCAGTGGACTGCTTAGTTTTGAAGTAGCAAGCTTAGAAGAGGCAGAAAAAATTGTCAATGCAACAAAACTCTACTCTTTGGTTGTCAACATTGGTGATTCAAAATCTATCATCACCCACCCCGCTTCTACAACGCATCAGCAACTCTCACACCAAGAGCTTGTTGCGTGTGGTGTACCTGAGGGACTCATTAGAATTTCATGTGGTTTAGAGAGTGCAAAAGATCTCATTGATGATATTGCCCAAGCACTAGACGCATAGTTTAAGACACTTTTGCTAAAATGTCACTATTATTTTAAAGAGAGCCATAAATTTGTCACTGAACCTGCAAACACATACTGAACACTTTACAAATCCACTCTATTTAGAGAGTGGACGTATCTTAGAACCCTATGATATTACCTATGAAACATATGGGGAACTCAATGATGACAAGAGTAATGTCGTTGTAGTTTGTCATGCACTCACAGGCTCTCATCACGCAGCTGGAACCTATGAAGATGAGAGTAAAGCCGGTTGGTGGGATGGACTCATCGGTAGTGGTAAAGCAATAGATACAGACAAATACTTTGTAATCTGCTCCAATGTAATAGGAAGCTGTTTTGGCTCTACCGGACCACTCAGTCCTCAACACCCTTACCTTGAACCTTATCGCTATAAGTTTCCAGTTATTAGTATCAAAGATATGGTAAAAGCACAAAGAATTCTCTTTGATAGACTCGATATTCATAGAGTTCACGCAATCATTGGTGGTAGCATGGGTGGAATGCAAGCACTTCAATTTGCCATTCACTATCCAAACTTTGCAAATAAAATCATTGCAATGGCTACAACTCACGCAACACAGCCATGGGCAATTGCCTTTAATAAAGTAGCACAAGAAGCTATTCTGAAAGATCCTGATTTTAAACAGGGCTATTATGATCCCGAAATTATCAAAGAACAAGGGCTTGCAGGTATGGCAATCGGTCGTATGGCAGGGCATATCAGCTTCCTCTCACCTGAATCTATGCGTGAGAAGTTTGGTAGAGATTATAAACTGACAGATGGGCTTTATGAGCTTTTTGGAAAGTTCCAAGTAGAGTCTTACTTAGAGTACAATGGGTATAACTTTACAAAATGGTTTGATCCCCTCACCTATCTCTACATTACCAAAGCTATCAATATCTATGATCTCTCACGTGGATTTGACTCTTTGGGTGAAGCGCTCAAGCGAGTAACAGCAGAACTCCACCTTATAAGTTTTAAAAATGATATACTCTTTAAAAACTTTGAGATGCAAGAGATTGCTACTGAACTTAAAAATATTAAAAACAGTAACTATGACTATATCGATATTGAGAGTGACTATGGGCATGACGCCTTTCTTGTTGAACTTGATAAATTTGAAAACTATGTAAAAGGAGCACTCAATGGCTAAAGAGAAGTTTGAAGATAAATTAGAGAATGCAAAAAAGACTTTAGAGAAGCTCATGAACCCTGAAATCACACTTGAAGAGAGTGTTAAAGCCTATGAAGCTGGAATGAAAGAGCTTAATGATGCACAGAAGATGCTCGAAGATGCTGTGCTTAAAATTCAAGAGATAAAAGCCTCTTAGATGCGTGCAGCAGTTTTACAACTCAGCTCACAAGGGATGAGCTCTACGAAACTCTATAACTACATTCGCATTGCAAACAAAAAAGGTGTCAAACTCCTTCTTTTAGGTGAGTATATCCTCAATCCTTTTTTTAAAGAGATCCAAAGTATGTCACTCAGTATGATCAAAGAGCAGGCAACACACCAGATAAAGATACTCAAAGAGCTCTCATCAACTTACAATATGACCATTGTAGCCCCTATTATCATAGTCAAAAAGAAAAACCTCTATAAAACCATAGCCAAATTTGCACCTGCTTCTACCTCTTACTATGAACAGCAGATTCTTATTAACTATACCCACTGGAATGAAGAAAAATTCTTTGCAAATGAACTCAAACCGCTACAGACTCCACTTGTATTTAAAATTGATGGTTTTAAATTTGGTGTTATTAGTGGATTTGAACTTCACTTTGATGAGATTTTCCAAAAACTTCAAAATAAAAATATAGATTGTCTTTTGGTACCAAGTGTCTCGACCTTTGACTCTTATGATCGCTGGAAAGCACTCATTACTACACGAGCTTTTACGCACAACTACTACATTTTAAGAGCCAATAGAATTGGTGAGTATCAAGAAAAAGATTTTAAATGGCATTTTTACGGTGACTCTATATTGGTCTCTCCAAATGGCGAACTTCTTACCCACTTGGGCAATAAAGAGGAGCTGATGATCGTTGATATGAGTCACTCTGATGTTGTTAGCTCACGCAGAACATGGGGATTTAAAGAGGCAATCAACAAAAGGAGTCTCTTATGATGCACTATTTTCATCGTCAAATCCAACTCTGGGGTGCAGATACCCAACAATCACTTCAAAAGAAAAAAATCGCCATTATTGGCTCAGGTGGGCTTGGTTCTTCTTTAGCCTTTGCACTTGGAGCGAGTGGTATCGGTGAAATTCACATGATAGATTTCGATGAAGTAAGTCTGCATAATATTCATAGGCAAATTGCATTTAAATTAGGAGATGAGGGGAAGAATAAAGCACTTCTTAACACTCAACGCATAGAAGAGCGCTCACCCTATGTAAAAGCGATTCCACACAATATGGACTTTAGAGAGTGGAGTAAACTCAATATTAGTGTTGACCTTATCATCGATGCTACAGATAACCTGCCAACACGAGCAGAGATAAACAGCTATGCAAAAGAGAAGAACCTCCCTTGGGTCTATGGTAGCGTAGAGGCTTTTCACGGGCAAGTAGCTTTTATAGAGGAATCTTCATTCTCCGATGCCTTTAAGATCACACAACAGACACCTGAGGGCATTGCAGCACCTATTGTTATGCATATTGCCTCACTTCAGGCAAATTTAGCTCTACGATACTTAGCAGGTTTAAGTGTGAAAAAAGATCTGCTCTACTATCTCTTTTTCAATAATGATGGAGAGTTAATTACACAAAAATTTGGACTTCCAAAAGCGTAACTGTTATTAAAATTATTTTGGGATTTGAATTGAAGTGGTGGGTTCGCCGTGACTCGAACACGGGACCACTCCGTTATGAGCGGAGGGCTCTAACCAACTGAGCTACGAACCCACTTCTTTGTTAGGTCGAAATTATACAGATGAGTTGCTTAGAGGTTGCTTTATTTTTCTAAATCTTTTATTCTATAGACAACTGCATAGAGGAGTGGCACATAAAGAAGATTTAAAACTGTAGCCCACGCAATTCCATACCCCAGTGAAATAGCCATAGGTTGAAGAATTTTTGCCTGTCCTGAAGCAAAGAACATAAGGGTTAAAAGTCCTAGTACTGTTGTCAATGATGTTAACAAAATTGGTCTAAGACGTGTTTTTGCTCTACGCATTAACTCCTCTGTATCTTTTGCCTTTTTAATAAAATCCACCATTATAAGCCCATCATTAACCACAACACCTATAAGACCAACAATTCCAATAAGTCCCGGCATACTTAAATTGATCCCCATAATAGCATGTCCGACAAAAACACCAAGAACAACAAGAGGAATGGTACTCATAACAATTAGAGGTTTTACCATCGAATCAAAGAGCCATACAAGTGTGATAAAGATCAAAAATATCGCAATAATACCTGACTCCATCATCTCTCTTTTATTTTTATTGTTCTCTTTCTCTTCTCCTTTTATCTCGACAACAAGCCCCATCTTTTTAAATTTTTGCAACATTGGCTCTATCTTTTGCATCACCTCTGATGATGTTATGATTTTTTTATCAATAGAGGCATAGAGACTTCGAATACGCTTACCATCCTCTTTTTTAATCGTTACATAACTCTGCTTATAATCAAAATCACAAATATCTTTTAAGCGTACATACTCTTGAGATTGTGGTACTCTTACCTCTAAAGAGTTTAAAGAGTCAATACTACTATCAAGATCACTGTCAATTCTAATACGAATCAGCCCTGACTTGTTAAAGAGTTTTCCATACTCCCCTTTGAGATAGTACGCACGCAAGATATTGGAGATGACACTTTCATTAAACCCTAACGATTCTCCATATTTATTGACTCTGAGTTTTAGCTCTTTTTCCCCTAATGTTGCATCATCTGATATATTAAAAACACCTTTGACACTAGAGAGTTTTTCTTCAAGCTCTTTTAAATAAGGGACAACACTACTGCCATCTTTAGAACTTAAACCGACCTCCACATCATGAGCAACGATTCCAGTACCCGGAACTTTAACAACCAACTCTTCAAAAAGTTTTTTCCCTTTTTTATCTTTCATATCTTCTACAGAAGCAAGAGATTTTTTAATCTCTTTGGCTATTGCTTTGGCATCTAATTTACGTATTTTCACCTTTTCATCATATTCTATTGATAAATAGGGGCTAATATATTTATCGAAAAAATTCTCAGGTGCTCGCTCATGTAGGTCAATAAAGATATGAAACATATTTTCACCCAGCTCTGCTCTGTTTTTTGCATCCATTTTAAAACCGATAACAGAAGTGACAGAAGATACATTCTCTTTATCTATATGCTTCATAATTATCTTTTCTAATTGAGAGACAACTTTTTCTGTATCTTTAAGCTCATTGTTAATATTTACCTTTCCATAGACATAGACCTGAGTATTATCAAAATCAGGAAAAAGTTGAAACTTAGCATGCTTAATCATCACATATTCACTTGTAAGAATAAATAGTGTAATGACAATCAATGAGATCACTTTTCGTTTAAAGAAAAAATGTAATCCTCTACTGTACCAAGTATACATTTTATCCCAAAAGAGTTTTGTAAAACTTCCCTCTTTGGAGACCTTTAAAAAGTCATGCGCATGCAGAGGCAAGAAGTAGAATGCTTCAAACAAAGAAGAGAGCAGTAAAACAGTGATCATAATAGGAATAATCTTTATAAACATTCCCATCTCACCTGTCATTAAAAGCATCGGTAAAAAAGCAAATACTGTTGTCAATGTCGCAGTAACAACTGCGGGAAACATCTCAACTGCCCCAGTAATGACAGCCTCTTTTCTCTCCATTCCCTCTTCTAAATGTCTGTAAATATTTTCAGCAACAACTATGGCTTCATCAACAAGCATTCCAAGAGCGATTAAAGCTCCTAAAAGAGAGAGCATATTGAGTGAATCTCCAAGCATCTCTGTAGCAATAAGACCAATCATAAAACTGACAGGAATACCTAAAGCCACAACAAATGCTATTCCACGGTTAATGAAGATTAGCATTGCCAAAAAGACCAACATCAATCCAAATGCAATATTTGAAAAGACCACATTCAGACGATTTTTAATCCAAACGGATGTATCTGTATAGATATTGTAGTTGAGTTGTGGATGTTTTAACTTCTCCTCTTTTAGGAGTTTACGTATCTTCTTTACTAAAACAATTGCATTACCATCTTTACTTTTTGTAACATTGATTGAGACATTTCTCACACCATTATAATGCGAAAGTTCAGCCGAATCACTTAGCTTAAAAGCTACCTTGGCAATATCACCAATACGCAGTTTTACTCCACCTACATGGATAATCGTATCTGCAATTTTTTGTCGTGTTTTTTCACCATTATAGGTAGATATGTAGAGATGGTGCGCTTTTTGTTTAATCGTTCCAATAGGAAAAATAGAACTTATCTGACTGATTGCTGCACTCACTTCATCACTACTTACATTATATGCTCGCATCTTTTGATAGTTAAGAGTAATCTCAAGCTCTTCATCTGCATCACCACGAATAGTAATATCACTCAAATCTTTAAATTTTGAAAGCTCGGTTTTTAGTTCATCGGCACGATTAAGCAGCTCTGCTTTTGAGACATCGCCAGAAAGCGCAATAAGTACTAAAGGAAAAGAGTGCGTTTTTATCTTTGCGACAGGTTCATTCATATCAGCAGGAAGATCTTTTTTCACACCACTGACAACATCTTTCACATCATTAAGTACAAGTATGTTATTAGAACCTGATTTAATATTTGCTGTAATAATAAAGGAACCATTTTTAATACTGCTTTTTATCTCTTCTAAGGCATCAATATTTTGTAAATTATCCTCTATACTCTGCACAACCATCTTGTCCAAAATATCTGCCGATGTACCTGCATAACCACCTTTTATGGTGATTTTATCCATATTCATCGGTGGAAATATCTCTTTAGGTATATTGATATATGCAAATATTGAGAGCATAAAAATAAAAATTAAAAGTATATGGTTTAAAAGTGGCTTTTCAATAGCAAAGCCTATAAATTTACGAATCACTATCTTTCCTTGTTTTTAAAAAAGTGTATCTAATATCTGATTTTTGAATTTAATTGATTCAACAGAGGCGCTGATAAGCTTGTTCTCTTCTTTAAGCGTTTCATACTCTATCTTTAATTTTGCGATCTCTCTACTTTTATAGTAGATTTGTTCTGTAATATATATTTTTGGAAAAGCAAACATTCCAACAAAAAGAAGTGTCAATAGCATATAGAGAAAATAGTTAAAATCCAAAGTTTTTTTCTCAACGAGTAAAGTATCAACTTCCTCTAAAAGTTCATGTTTTTCACTCAAACTCTCTCCTTATAAAGCTGTTTCAAATATTCGCATTTTTGCACTTCTACTGCGTGCATTCTCTTTGAGCTCATCCGCTGCAGCCATAATCGGCTTTTTAGTCACAATACGGCCTAACTGGTGGTTATTTCCACAACTGCAACGCATAGCTTCCGGTGGACATATACAACTCTTTGACCATTTTGAAAATGCTTTTTTTACAATTCTGTCTTCGAGTGAATGAAAAGAGATAATCGCTATCTTTGCATTTGGTAATTTTGCATCTTCAATACTTTTTAAGAGTGATTTCAACTCACCAAGTTCATCATTTACCTCAATGCGAATCGCCTGCATTAAAAGCGTAGCAGGATGAATCTTTTTTCCTCGTGGCATCAGATGTTTTACAGCTTCACTCAACTCTTTTGCTGATGTAAAAGGACGCTTGCTTACTATTTCAGCAGCAATCTTTTTATAGTTTCGCAACTCTCCATACTCCAAAAGAAGCTTTTCCAACTCCAATTTTGAGTACTCATTCACAACTGTTGAAGCACTCAAAGGCGCATCTTTATCCATACGCATATCAAGATTTTCACTCTCATAAGAGAAACCTCTATCTTTTTGATCTAACTGCAACGAAGAGACACCAATATCTGCCAAAAGACCTTTTATCTCACTCGCTTCTACCTCACGCAAGATATCTTGAATAACCGCTGAAAAGCGCCCTTTACGTATCTCTACTCTATCTCCATACTTCTCTAAACGCTTGCGTGAGAAGTCAATTGCTGTCTGATCTTGATCAATTGCTATGAGTTTAATCTTTGGATTTGCCTCTAAAATCATAGAGGAGTGCCCTCCATATCCCATAGTACAATCGATAATAATACCTTCATCAATATCTTCAAAAGCTGCTACTACTTCTCTATATAAAACCGGAATATGAGGAATGTTCTGCAAAAGTCGCCCTAAAATAAAATTTAAAGTGATTATACAGCAAATTTGATTTAGCTTTAATTTTTTATACTGTATGATTGAGCAATATTTTATAAAAAGAGGAAATATGGACCTTATTCTAGCCTATCAAAACGAACTTCTAGCAACTATAGCCATTATAGTAGTTATAGTAATTTATATCCTACTCAAGAAAAAAAAGATGACTTCCCCGGCACCAATGCAAGAGGAAAAAACATTTTCTCCTATCGAAACGAGAAAAGAACCTATTGAACTACACACACAAGAAGAGTTTCAACAAGAAGAAGATGAAAAACCTGAACCAGAAAATACTTTAGATGGTAAAGAAGAGGGAGATTTTGGTGTTATTGAAGAGATAAAACCAGTACAAATTCAAGAAAAAACAATTCAAAAAAGAGATGTTCCTCCACATGGAAAAATCGTAAAAGACAATTTTAAAGAGTTTGCAGGGTTACGTGTACTTTTAGCTGAAGATAATATCATTAATCAGAAGGTTATTTTAGGCCTCTTAGCCGAGAGTGGCATAGATATCGTTGTAGCAAATGATGGGGCAGAAGCATTAGAAATTCTAGAAAAAGACAATAACTTTGCACTCGTCCTTATGGATGCGCACATGCCAAGAATAGATGGATTTGAAGCGACTCGTGCAATTCGAGCAAATCCAGATTATGATCATATTGTTGTAATTGCACTGAGTGGAGATACAGCTGCTGATGATATACGTAAAATGAAAGAATCAGGAATGAGCGAGCATCTAGAAAAACCCCTAAAAATGGATGCACTTTATGATATCTTCTATGCTTATTCAGGTGATAATACTAACGCAAGCGAAGGAAATCATCCATTTACGCAACTCAACATCGAAGAAGGCATAGAAATTTCAGGAAATGATGAAACTTTTTATAAAGAGATTTTAAAGGAGTTTGTAGAAAGCTATTCAAATGCGCATGAAACACTCGATACCCTTATAAGAAACAATAAGATTCAAGATGCAGATAGACTTCTTCTAGACATCATAGGAGTTGCTGCAAATATTGGAGCAGATAAACTCAACAGATCAGCTACGAATTTAAAAAGTTCGCTTACAGATAGTGACAATAAAAAATCAAGACTGCTCTTTACATTTAAAGAAGATATTGAGAATCTTATTCAAGAAATAAAAAAGTATCTATAAAGTAACACTTAAAATAAAATTTAAATAGATTTTATAATTTAAAGATAATAATTGATTTATATCAAGTTAATTTAATCCAAAACTTTATACACTACATTTGATTCTAAAATCTAAGCTTATATTTATAATTAGTATTTGTTTACTAAAGTAGCTTAAATTTTAATTTAAAGTTTGAATGTCAGCATAACTCTTAAAGAGTCATGCCAATCTTCAATTTATAGAAGGAGAAATAAAATGGGATTAAATAAATTAGTTATATCTGTTGCAGCACTAGCGGTTGTAAGTTCAGGTCTATTTGCAGGCACTTCAAATATGGATGTTGCAAAAATGTTTGAAAAAGAGTGTCAAGGGTGTCACGGACCAAACCATGAAGGTGGTGTTGGAGCAGATTTACGTCCGGGACGTATTGCAAAGAAAAATTCTGAAATGTTAGCAGAAACTATTCTTAATGGTCGTCCAGGTACTGCAATGCCTCCATTTGCTAGTAAAATGGATAAAACAGATGCACAGAAAATGGTTGATTATTTACAACATTTTAAAGGTAAGAAAATGGAAGTTCTTACTTTAGACAATGTAAAAAAAGGTTGGAAAAAACTTAACGATAGAATGGCATTACTTAAAAAGTACCCTCACGCAGCAGATGTTAAAAAAGTTACAGATATCTGTTTTGTTACAGAACGTGACGCTGCTCGTGTTGTTTTCTTAGATGGTACAACTGGTAAAGTCCTCTCTCGCCACCCAGCAGGTTTTGCTGTTCACGTAACTGTAACAAATAAACGTCAACCTCGTTATGCATACTCTATCTCTCGTTCAGGACTTGTAACAATGTTTGACCTTGCTTCAAAAGGACAACAAAAAATTGCACAAGTTCAGGTTGGTAGTGACTCTCGTGGTCTTGCAGTTTCACCAGATGGTAAATACCTTATGGCAGGGAACTATGTTCCAGGTGGAGCGATCCTTATGGATGCTATGACACTAGAACCACTTAAAGTTTACCCAACTTCAAGTGTAATTGATACAGATGGTAATATTGGTTCTTCTCGTGTTGCTGGTGTATATGACACTCCGTATGGTCCATATATTGCATTTGCACTTAAAGATGCAGGACATGTTTATATCGTAGACTACTCTAAACCAAACTTCCCAATTGTTGGAGATATTCCAAATATTGGTAAAATCTTACATGATGGATTTGAAAATGAAGGTAAAGAGATTGGACGTTATATAATGCAAGCATCTCAAGGTTCTGATCTTATGGGTGTAGTTGACTTTAAAACGAAAAAACTTGTTGCAAAAGTATATACTGGTCCAGGAAGCAAGCCGCACCCAGGTCAAGGTTCATCTTGGTACAATGACAGATATGGTCAACTTTTTGCTACAAACAGTATGAATGTTGGTATGGCTGTAATTTGGGATAGTAACTGGGATGTTGTTGCTAAAGTAAGAACTGCCGGTGGTGGTCTTTTCATTGGTACAAGTGAACATACTCCATTTATCTGGTCAGACTGTGTACTTGGTGGTCCAGCAAACTGGAATAAGATGTACTTAATCAATAAACAGACATTAGAAACTGATAGAATCATTACTGTAGGTACAAAAAAAGGTACAGTTACTGATCCTGTAACACATAAAGTACTTTATAGCTGGAGTGTTCCAACAGTTAAAGATAAAAAAGGTCATGTTGTAACTCCTAGAATCTTACATGCTGAGCCTGCAAACCATGGTCACTGGACTATGATTTCTGAATGGAATGCTGGTCGTATCGGTATTTATGAAGCTAAAACTGGTAAATTTGTTAAATACATCAAAGGTTTAACAACTCCAACATTTACTTACTCAATTGAGCACCGTCAATCTATTCCGGGAGCTTAATCCTTACACTTACACTCTCTTCTTGAGAGTGTAAAATCTCTACAATCAACAAAGAAGTTCCAATGAAAATATTTTATCTTTTTTTACTCCTATCCTCATCAGTTTTATATGCAAAATATCTTAGTAACAAATCGTGTAAAGAGTGTCATGAAGATATCTACTATGAATATCAAAGTTCTTATCACGCAAAAAGTTATTTTAATGATGAATTGCATAGAAAAGTGGCGAATAAAGCGAGTAAAAAAACATATGATTGTGCCGTCTGTCATATGCCAGGAGCAAAAAATTTAAAAGAGCTTATAAGTGGCAAAGAGAGACCACATAAAGATTATATAGAACAACATGATGCTATCAGCTGTATCTATTGTCATCAAATTGCCTATGTAAAAAAAGCACATGAACATAACATCAATATACGTGCAAAACAGGTAGCAGGCTATAAACCAAATATGTATGGTTCTTTAGAGAATCCTGATGATAGTGATAAACATGCGATGTTAAATAACCCAATATATGATAAAAATGTCTGTCTAGGATGTCATTCACACAAAAGAAACAAAAATGATGTTCTTATCTTTAAAACGATTCAAGAAAATCAAGACTCTACAGAATGCATAAAGTGTCACATGCCACTCATCAATGGTGGAGCAGAGAAAGACAACAAAAGAGCAAGACTCCAACACCACTCCCATACATTTGCTGGTATTCACTCTCTTGCTATGATGAAAAAGGCAGTTGATCTAAGTGTAAAAACCGAGAAAAATAGACTTCTTGTTACAATCAAGAACAAAATGCCCCACCCTCTCATCATCCAAGCTGCACGTCTGAAATATTTAGATATTGAGCTTATCAGAGATGGAAAAATTATTTGGAAAAACTTTAAGAATTCTCCTCTTGAAGATAAACAGGGTGCATTTCATATAGAGTTTTTAGATGATAACAATCAAGAAGTCATCATTCCATCATTTGCTAAAAAAAGAGGTTTTGTAAATAACCTAAATGCAAAAGAGAGCAAAACACTTCTCTATAAAACACCTGAAATTCATAAAGGTGATGTCGTGCAAGTAACACTCAATGTCATTTTAGCAAAGCCAAATTGTCAAAAAGCAATAACATTAGAGGACTCAACTCTGACAAAACCACAATTAATGCAAAAGTATAGTTACAAAGTAGAATAAATTTTTAAAACTTGATATAGATTGTTCTATTGCAAGTTTTATTTTGCTAGAATAATATTTATTTCAACGAAAAGATTTTATATGAAAAAGATAATTTATCTACTACTGGCAAGTTCAATGCTCCTTTTAGCAAATGAACCACTTACTGGAAAAAAAGTATTTGAAACCTATTGTTGGGGATGTCATCATCAGACTGCTATGGCTTTTGGTCCACCATTTAGTCAAATAGCAAACAAAAGAACAAAAGCTGAAATAGAAGCTTACATCGCTTCTCCAAAATCAATGTATAAAGCTTTTGGTTACAAAAGAACAGTTATGACACAACTCCACTTAAATGCAAAAGAGCTGGATCTAATCAGTAAC
>Ga0256828_1000306_pt1 | contig 33793 bp, 35 predicted proteins | sample CV88metaG_FD_185993 | JGI IMG/M metagenome (GOLD analysis project Ga0256828, IMG submission 185993) | Hydrothermal vent microbial communities from East Pacific Rise, Pacific Ocean - CV88 | ecosystem: Environmental > Aquatic > Marine > Hydrothermal vents | place: Pacific Ocean: East Pacific Rise...
TAACTCCTCCTAAAAAGAGTTCTCTTTTTAGGATTTGTTATCATCTTTTTTGATAATCTTTATAGGCTGTTCTACACCGTTTATATGTACTGTATTTGGCTTAGACAACTTAGCCACTCTCTTCTTTTGTATCACAACAACCAATCTACCATCTCTATACTCTGTACTTATGGCTTTTGTATTGGCATCTTTTGGTAAAGAGATAGCCTCTTGATATACTTGAACATTTGAAGAGACTGAAGTGACTCCATTTTTACTCTCTTTATGCTCTTTTACTATCTTTGCTGTGATAGATAACATTCCGTTGTGTGTAGTGATATCTATACTGTTTTTATCACTTTGTGGGATAGATGTGATAAGCTCATACAGATTACCTTTATCCTCTAGTAAGCTCTTTTGATTGATTTTAAATGTTCCAACAGGTGTAAGCATACCTGATGAGCGTTGTTGAATTCTTTGATGCATTTGAGCAAACATCTTATCCATCTGTTTTTGCATAACCATCATCTCTTTGAAGATATCATCTCCAAAAGGGTCATTGAAAAACGGGTCATTATTGAGTGAAGTCGCACTCAAAGATATAGCCAAAAGTGGCAAAGAGACTAAAGCTATTTTTTTCATAACTAACTCCTTATAATTGATTTTATAACACAATTATAAAGAGTCTTGTTTAACCATTTTTAAATCTACACTCACCTAAAGTGATGATTTTACCCTTTTTTATCTCTGCTAAGATATACTCCAAAGTGCTTTTCTCATCGGTTAGGGGCATCTCATCTTTGATTATCTTTAGAGCCTCTTCTCTAGTAGTAGGACTCCACTTTTTTTCATACAAAAATTGAGTCATTAAGCCCATAATACTATATCAAACCCATCTCAGCAAATATAGGCTCAAGCTCCAACCACCAATTCTCAAACTTTACAGCTACATCATTGATAGCCTCATTCTCTTTTTGCCACTCTTTTATCTTTTCGATAATCAAAGGTTTTTGAACCTCATCTATATGTTGTGCCTCATTTACTCTCTCTATAACTTTCTCTAACTTTTCAAACATAACTTATCTCCTATAAATTTTATTAAATTGTAGTCTGTTTTTTTGATATTGTCAATGATTTTCTACCTTTTCCATCACCTTTAGCCAATCTCTATCGAAATATTTACGCACAAATGTTTTTTGGTGAGGTAAAGTACAGTGGGTACAACCTTGATGTATCGCATTTTCACTTACAAAATCCTCCCTACCCTTAGCATCTATACTACATATTGAGTATCTTACTTTACCATCTTCTTTATAGAGTCCATCATCATCAAATCTAAAGTATGGACAGGCACAGAGATAGCAGTTTAACTCCTCCATATCATGGCACTTTTTATCTCTTTTATAGAGTGGGCAAAAATCTATATGTTTCTCTCTCATATTCTCATAATCAAAATACTCTATCACCTCATCATCGCTAAGATGTGTTAGCTTATCTACTATCTCTTTATGCTTTGAAGCATGTTTTAAAAACCATTTTTTATAACTCATAAAGGCTTTATACCTTTTTTAACTTAAATATGATTTATTGTTGATATACTTTTATATGGATTTAAAGAGATTAAAGAAGAGATTAGAAGCAGAAGAAGAGGCTATCAGAAGATTAAAAAATCGCTATGAACACTTAGAAGGTATGAGCCAACAAGAGCTACTTGAGTATCTTAATCTAAGAGATAAAAAAGAGCTTATAGCTTATAGTAACCGTCTCTTTTTACCTATTAAAAACAGTGTAGATACAAAAGATATCAACAGATGTAACTGTTGTGATAGTAATGGTATATATAAAAATCTATACAGCTCATACGCCCAAGCAAAAAGAGCCTTGGAGTATATGAGTATAAAAAGGCTCATAGAGTTAAAGATATACCCTTGCCCTACAAGTAGTGGTTGGCACTTAAGTAAGATATGATAGTAGAAAAAAGAAGTAATCACTCAAATCAACTTCTCTATACAGTAGAGCAGATAGATACTATGTATAGATATAAGAGGGTTCTATCTCTTATAGAAAAAGAGTTTCAACTCACTCCAACAAGTGATATTTTGAAGATTGGTTTAGATAGTGCCTCTAAGGAGTTTCAAATAGATGGTAGCAAGATATATGTAGATTGGGATATATATTTTGGTTTAAGTATCATAGCCAAAGATGAAAAAGCCAAAGATATAGTTAAAAAGATAGCTAGATATATGAAGAGTTATCAAGAGGAGAGGTTATCTCTTCTTGATAGATTTAAACATCTTCTTTTCTGATATTATCTTCATTGATAGTCCAGATAAATACTATCGGTATAAATACCAAAGTCATAATAGTACCAACAACCAAACCACCAATAGCCACAGCTCCAAGAGGTGCGAGTCTCTCTAATCCTATCGCATTACCTTGAGCTACTGGTAACATACCAACACTCACGGCAAAAGCTGTCATCAATACAGGTCTTGTACGGATTTTGATAGACTCTATCATAGCCTCTTTTTTGCTATAACCCTCTAGTATCTGCTCTATCGCAAAGTGTATAAGCAAGATGGCATTATTTACAATGATACCTGAGAGTAACATAAATCCCATCATCGCTGGCATAGAGACATGATAACCAACAGCCAACATTGTCCAAGATGCCCCTATGACTGTAAGAGGGATAGAGAAGAGTACCATTAGAGATATCTTAACATTTCCAAAGAGTACAATAAGTGCTAAAAATATCAAAACAACAGCCACGATAATAGCCCCTATCATACGACTAGCAGAGGCTTTAAACTGTTTGATATCCCCTATCTCTTCTAGCTCTACACTAGGTGGTAGTTTTACATCTTTTAACTGCTTCTCATAATCAGCCATAATATGTGAAACAGCCCCTTTTTCTCTAGCTCCATAGACTTCAATAGTATATTCTAACCCCTCTCTTGTGATAAGACTAGGCTCTTTTATCTTTTTGATAGTTGCTATCTGATTTAGTGGTATTTTACCTTTTGGTGTATCTATGAGTGTATTGAGTATAGCATTTACATTATCTCTTTGACTCTCTTTTACCCAGACTCTAACACCATAATCTAAACTGTTTTCTTTAGCAAAAGATGCCACAACTCCACCTCGTAAAATCATCTGTATCTGAGATATGATACTATCTGTTGTAAGATTATACTTATGTGCCAAGCTCTCATCTATATCCAAATCATAAATCTCACTATCCATATCCCAAGTAACAGATGTAGATACTACACCTTTTGTCTTATCTAATGCCTCTTGAACACTCTTTGATGCTACAAGCAAATCCTCTAAATTAGAGGCACTTAGTTTCGTATCTACTGTTGCTCTAATACTAGCCATAGCCGTAGCACCATAAGGGGTTACCTCTAGATATTTTACATTTGGTATCTTAGATATTTTAGCTCTAAGCTCTTTACTTATCTGCCATATATCTTTACTTCTTTCGTGTCTATTGACATAGGTTGCTACTACAAATATATGGTCTATCCCACTACCACTACCGATACTTAAAACTCCAGCTTCACTACCTATACTAGCAGAGACTCTCAAGAGTTTCCCCTCCTCTTTTATCGCCTTATTTACCTCTTTCATGATGGCTCTACTCTTCTCTATCGGTAGGTTGGCATCTGTTGTGATACGGATATTGACTCCTCCTGTATCCATAGGTGGCATCAACTCTTGTCCAACAGTTGGCATTACAAGTTTCACAGATGTTACAAACAGTGCTAAAAGAACAACCACTGAGACAACACCCAATATCTTAGAGTTTGTGATAGATTTAACGATAGATGCGAAAAATGCCTGTATCATATCATTTACTCTAAATATCACAGAGTGAAACAGTTTCTCACTTTTTACTATGATTGGATTATCTATCGCTAATATGTGTAGAGATAGAAGTGGTACAGCGATGATAGATATCACATAAGATGCCACAAGTGCCAAAAGTAAAGTACCAACAAGTGGAGCAAATACAGTCTGTGGATAACCTCCAACAAAAAGCATAGGAGATAGTGCCAACATAGTAGTAATCGTTCCTGATAAATCAGCAAACATTATCTCTTTAGTCCCCTCATAAACGGCTCTTTTTATAGGTTTTTTAAGCTCTGTATAGTGCCGTTCTATATTTTCCATCACCACGACGGTATCATCGAGTAAAAGCCCCAGAGCCAAGATGATAGCAGTTAGCGTTACAACATTAAAATCAATCCCAACAGCCCACATCAAAGCGATAGTTGAGAGATAAACAAGAGGGATAGTTACAAGCACTACCAAAATCTGTCTAAAACTTGCCAAAAATAGAAATACAATGATAGTGGACATAACAATAGCATCTCTAAGAGACTCAAACATATTGTTAGTGCTTTGCTCTATCGTCTCTTTTTGTGTATCACTAATCTCAAAGTTTATATTTGGATATTTAGCTCGTAACTTTTTAAGCTCTACATTTAGCTTATCTATCGTACTAATCACATCAGCACTCACAGCCCTTTGTATCGATAAAGCAATAGCCTCTTTACCATTACCAAAATACTCAGCAGAGTTTTCATAGTGTCCAAAATATACTTTAGCCACATCACTAAGTGCTATATCTTTTGTAATATGAAGTGATTTTAACTTAGAAACCTCATCTCTTTTACCCTGAGATTTAAGCAGATATCTATGTTCATCATTTGTGATAAAACCTATCGCATAGTCACTATCATTTTTCTTGATAGTAGCGATAACTTGAGCTAAAGAGAGATGATAACTATCTAGCTTGTTTTTATCTATAATTATCTCTAACTCTTTGTTGTATCCACCAAAAAGCTCTACATTGGCAACACCTTGTACTTTAAGTAGAGTATGTCTGATATCTGATGATGCCATATCTCTTATATCTTCAAGTGATAGAGATTTATCTTTTGGTGAGAGTGATACTACAAGTATAGGAGCTGTCGCCTCTGTAATCTTGATGATTTGAGGCTCTTTTATATCTTGTGGTAATTTAGATTTTATCTTTGTTATAGCATTTGTTACATCATTTACAGCAGTATCTATATCTTTTGTATATTCAAACTCTGCTCTAATAACACTAACCTCATCGATAGTTGTCGAGTATGCTCTTCTTATCTCATCTAGAGTATAAAGCTCCTCTTCAACAGGAACAGCCACATTACTAGCCATACTCTTAGCAGACGCTCCAGGCTCTACTACTACAAGTGCCACTTCAGGATAGTTTGAGTTTGGAAATAGATTTCTATGAATTTTACCAAACCCCATAAGCCCCATCATCATAAAAAGGGCTAAAAATGAGATGATTATGTGTGGTTTTTTTAGGATTTTTTCAACCCAAGTTTGATTACTATTTTGACTCATTACTCTCTCCGATAAGCTCTATATTGTCATAAGCAAGAAGTGTAGAGTATCTCGCTTGAGAGACATTAGCAATAGGCTCTTTTGGACACTCATTTAAAAGGATATGATTTTGTGAAGCCACCTTAACACTAACTTTTTTAGATACAAATTTTTTATCTTTATATACCAGTATATACTCACCATCTCTCTTATGCCATATCACACTATCAAGTAAGAGACAACCCTTCTCTTTAGCCACTTCAACATCTATCTCCAGACTACTTCCTGTTGGTAAAGCTATCTCTTTTGAGAGTCTTATCTCAGCTTTAACTAAAGAGTTAGCACTGCTTGGATAGATAGTTTTAATCTCCCCTATCTCTTTAGATTTATAATATACCTTCTGCTTTGGCTTTATCACATCTATCAAATTTGTAGCAAAAGTAAATACCAATCTCTTATCCAAGCTACTCATAGCCAATATAGGCTTACTTGTAACAGCCAAATCACCTTTATGTAACAAAAGAGTATCCACAACACCATCTATTGGAGCTTTTATCTCTAGATATGATAACTGATTGTTCAACTGCTCTATCTTTGAGTTACTGTTATCTATGATTGATTTTTTCATATCTACACCAACTTTTGATGTCTCTAACTGCTCTCTTGATACTCCTCCTATCTTATATAACTTCAAGTTTCTAGCATAAATCTTCTCACTCAACTTCAAATCAGCTTTTTGTGCCTCTAAAAGTTTTTTAAGTGAGTTTAGATTAGCTAAAAGCTCTTTATTGTCTATCAAGATAAGAGTATCACCTTTTTTGACAACATCACTCTCATTTACCAATATATCTTCTATATATCCTGCTAACTTAGTAGATAGTTTTATAGACTTTTTAGCCTCCAAAGTTGCTAAAAACCTTATCTTATCTTCAAGTTCACCATTTTTGCCCAACACAACAGGCACACTCAACTTCATAGCCTCAGGAGTCTTCTCATTAGCTATCTGCTCTTGTTTCTCTTTTAAAAGTGCTTTTCCCTTTATCCCTAACAGTACAGCCCCTGCCAAAACAACAACTGTTACAATACTCTTTTTTATCATCTCTTAACTCCACTTTCTAATATATAATCCATATAATATTTTGCTTTTTGATAGTTATATTTACTCTGTATCAACTTTGCTCTAGATAACATACTCTGTGCTTTAGCATAAAGTAAATCATTGATACTACTAGCACCACTTTTATATCTAGCATACTCTATCTTTTGACTATGTTTTGCCAACTTATACTGCTTTGTTGATGCGATATATTGGGCATAAGCATTATTGATATCTGCTCTAGCCTCTATGATAGACTTTTTCAAATCAAGAAGAGCCTGTTTGTTCTCATATTTGGCTTGAAGTTTTGAAATCTTTGCCACCTCTAAAGAGGCATCTCTCTTTCCAAAATCGTACAAATCCCACTTGGCATTGATAGCCACTTGATAGTTTTTCTCATCTGCCCACTCACCAGCTTTTGGATTTGTCGGGTCATTCTCCCCATAACTATAACCATAATAGCTATCTAAAGCAACTTGTGGATAGTAACTAGCTTTTGACTTCTCTATCATTTTTGATGCTTTTTTTATGTTATATTGAGCAATTTTTATCTTATTTAATCCATTTGCTTTATGTAGTAACTTTGAGATTGAGTATCTCACCTTTTTAGGACGGATTTTTATACTCTTTAAACTGCCTATCTTATCTGCCCCACTTAAAGCCTCCATAGATGCTATACCTTTACTTATGTTTGATTTTATATCATCAAGTATCGCTATCGCATCATACAAATCTCTCTGGACTTTGAGTAAATCAATCGGTGCTTTCTTCCCAAGTTTTACCGACTCAGACACAACCCTCTCCAAACTCTTAAGAGCCTTTATATGAGATTTTTGAGCATCTCTTAACTCATAAAGAGATAACACACTCACATATATAGAGCGTAAGTTATAAACTAACTGCTCCCTACTCAAATCCAACTTACTATTTGCCATAGCCATAGAGAGATTTGCTATCTCTATATCTTTAGTCATAGCAAAACCTGTAAAGAGTGGAACACTATACCTAATACCCGTAGAATACATATCTTTAGTGGTAGCCACCCCTTGAGGATTACTAGCCATATCAGCTGGTGTCATAGGTGCTAAAGTTCTAGGGTGATTGTAGTGAGTATAACTCCCCACCAAATCAATCTCCCCAAACTTACTAGCATTTACCTGCTTATGCTTAAGCCGATTTAACTCAATATTTGCTTTTGATTTTTCTATCACTGTACTATGCTTTAAAGCATAAGTTGTGATATACTCCAAAGTAGTAGAATAGAGTGGTAACTGTATCATCAACATCAAAACTATCTGTTTGAACATATTTAACTCTCCTGATTGTAGAATAACTAGTATATCAAAAGAGTATGAATTGTTTGTGAATTGTTTAGTAGATAAGATAAAAAAGTATATTTATATAAACACTCTTTTATATCTATCTAAATATTAATACTTTTAAGCACCGTTAGTTTTATAGTCCATAAAAAGACTCTCTATCGGGATATGTAGTTGTTGATTTAGATTTCTTATCATATCAATAGTTAGTTTTCTTTTTTTATTGAGTATTTCAGAAACTCTTGATTTACTTCCAACCATAGATACCAAATCTTTCTGTTTCAATCCTTCTTGTTCCATTCTAAACTTTATAGCTTCGATAGGGTCAGGGGCATCTATAACATAATGTTGTGCCTCATAAGCCTCTACCAAAGTTGTAAGCACTTCTAATTCATCCATTTGAGGTGTATTTGGTTTTGCCTCCATTAGGCTTTCTATTCTATTTAACGCATTATCATAATCTTGTTCTGTTTTTATAGGTTTTATATCCATCTTATAGCTCCTCTACATTTATCTTATCATACTCTTTGTGTGTTCCTATAAACTTTACAAATACAATCTTAGCATTATAGTTTATAGTAACTATCAATCTATACTTATTACCTGCTATATTGAAAACAACTTTTGTATCACCGATGATACTAGCACTCCGATACATTGCTTTAATCTCATTAGGAGTATTCCACTCTAGTTTCAAAACCTCTTTATGCCAAGCTTCCAAAGCATTTTTACTATCTGAGTATTTTGGTTGTTCATAAAAATTTTTGAGTGTTTTTTTGGATATTATTCTCATAGCACTATTATAGCATAGTTCCCATTAAGAGAACTATATTGATAAGATATTTTGATGTTTGTTTTTTTAGCAGTAGGTTTATCATATTATTGTTACTATATACACTATTTAATTACCTTTAAAGCTTCTATTAAATTAGATAACTACTATCTTAGATATTATATATTCCCAAAATTAAGATTTTCTATACATAACAAAAGTTAAAATAACTCTACTAAAGATTATTGGAGAGAAGATTTTGAAACGAAGAGAGTTTTTATCGGCTAGTGCTTTGGGGGCTACTGCTTTGGCAATCTCTGGGTGTCATAGACCTCAAGAGAAGATTACGGATAAGGGTATCAACATAAACAGAGGCAAAGTTACCAAGTTGAAGTTGGCTACATCTTGGCCTGCTCATTTTCCTATTATGGGTACTGGTGTAGATGAGTTTGCTACTAGATGTAGTGAGCTTAGTGGTGGAAGTCTGGAGATAAAGGTATTTGCCAAAAATATACTTGTTCCAGCTATGGAGGTATTTGATGCTTGTTCAGCCTCTCAGATAGACGCTTTTCACTCAGGAGTATATTATTGGAAAGGTAAAAATCCTGCTTTTAGTATCTTTGGGGGTATGCCTCTAGGACTTAGAAGTGAAGAGATGATAACTTGGTTCAAATTTGGTGGTGGCTATGAGCTTTGGAGAGAGTTATATGGTAAGTTTGACCTATATCCCCTCATAGGTGGAACAACAGGCCCACAGATGGGTGGTTGGTTTAAAAAAGAGATAAAATCACTCTCTGACTTAAAAGGGTTAAAGATGAGGATACCTGGATTAGGTGGTGAGGTGATGAAAAAGTTGGGTGTAAATCCTATCTTACTTCCTGCTGGAGAGATATACACAGCACTTGAGAGAGGTACGATAGATGCTACTGAGTGGGTAGGACCAGCACTCGATAGTATGATGGGATTTGCCAAAGCAGCTCCATACTACTACACAGGGTGGCACGAACCTGGCTCTATCCTTGAACTTACTTTTAACAAAACTAGATGGGAGAAGTTAAGTAAAGAGCATCAAGCCATCATCACAACAGCTAGTGAAGAGATGACAGCAAATATGCTCCATAAGTTTAGATATGAAAATGCCAAAGCACTTAAAGAGTTACCAAAGAGTGTCAAGATAGAGAACTTCCCTTCAGATATGATAGATGGGGCAAAAAAAGCACTAAAAGAGGTGTTAGAAGAGATTAGTTCAAGTAGTGATGACTTTAAAAGAGTTCTTCAAAGTTACAATGAGTTTTATGCTCTAAATAAACCTTGGGACGATATAAGCACTAAACATATTTTAGAGATAAGATGATAGATGAAAGGCTTTATACTCTCCATCAATAAAGCAAAAAATGAAGATATTATCGTTACGGTATTGACATCTAAAGATATTAGAAGTTACTACCGTTTCTTTGGAGCTAGGCACTCTATCTTACAGCTTGGTTATATGATAGACTTTGAGGTAGATGAGTCAAATAGTAACTTTTTACCACGGATAAAATCTATATCTCAACAGCCTTTTAGCTGGTTATTTGATAAAAATCGTCTTCTTCTATGGCAAAACTTTATCACAAGAGTATATCTTCATCTTAAAGATACCTCATCTCTTGATGATTTTTACTATCAACTACTTTTAAAAAGTGCTATAAAATGGCAAAAACAAAATCCAAAAAGAGTTCTATGTGATAGTTATATAGAGTTGTTAGATTATGAGGGGCGACTCTATAAAGATGATATATGTTTTATCTGTCAAAGCCCATTAGAAGAAGATGTCTCTTTGATGTCATCTTACAAGTTAGCCCACCCTAGATGTATCTACGGCTCAACTATCTCAAAAGCAAAACTCCTAGAGGCACTAAGAGAGAGAAATACTATCAACCTAGATGACGAGGAGATAGAGTATCTATATCTTGTAGCTCAAAAGAGCTTTTAGTTAGCATACTCTATCGGGTCTTTAACTCCTGCTAACTCAAAACCCCTTAGGCGTAATCTACAACTATCACAAACACCACACGCTCTATCTTCACTCTGATAACAACTCCAAGTAAATTGTAGTGGCACACCAAGTTCAAGTGATTTTTTTACTATTTGAGCTTTTGAGAGATGAACCAATGGCATCTTTATCTCGATATTTGTCTCATCTTTTGTACCAAGATTTATAGCACTCTCCATAGCTTTGATATAGCTATCTCTACAATCTGGATAACCAGAACTATCCTCTTGAACAACACCTATAAATATCGCTTCTGCTTGATGTTTTTCAGCTACTGCCGATGCGATAGAGAGAAATATACCATTTCTAAAGGGTACATAGGTGATAGGCACACCATCTTCTAATCCACCCGTTGGCACATCGATAGAGGTATCTACTAGAGCAGAAGCACCTATTTGGCTAAAAAATGGTAAATCTATCTCATAGGATTTTAATACATTTAAACTCTCCACTATCTTTCTATAAGAGTCCAACTCTTTCGACTCTGTTCTTTGATTGTAGTTAAAGTGTAAAGCTACTATATCGTACCCATCATCTTTAGCCATCTTAGCACTCAAAGCACTATCCATTCCACCAGAAATTATACAAACAGCCACTTTAGACATAGATATATCCTCATATTTTTAATGCTATTTTACCAATATTTGGATAAACTTCGGGTATGAAACAGATAGATTTTGAGAACCAGACGGATATAGAGATAGAGATAACTAACTTAGAGAAGATTTTATCAACTCTAAGCCCCAAGATAGTAGAGTTAATCATAGTAGATAATGACACCATCGCCTCTATCAACTCTCAACATAGAGAGAAGAACCAACCAACAGATGTATTGAGCTTTCCTTTAGAAGATGTAGGCGAGATGGGTATGCTTGGCTCTATCGTTATCTCCATAGATAAGGCGATTGAGAAATCCAATGAGCTAAACCACTCACTAGAAGATGAGGTAACCCTACTTTTTATACACGCTTTACTACATCTTTTAGGGTATGACCACGAGGTAGATAGTGGGCAGATGAGAGAGGCAGAAAAAGAGTTGATAGAGAGGTTTAACCTACCCTCTAGTCTAATCATAAGAACAGTAAAGGAGTAGATATGGATTTTGTAATATTTATAATCTCTATGGGTGTATTGATTTGGGGGGCTGATACCCTTATCAATCAGAGTGAAGCGATAGCTTTAAAGTTTAACATATCAGAGTTTGTCATAGGAGCAACCCTCATAGCACTTGGTACATCTCTACCTGAGATGGCTGCTAGTGTGGTAGCGAGTATGAACAACAAAGCCGATATAGCGATATCTAATGTTATAGGTAGTAACATCTTAAATATCTCTTTAGTCTTAGGGGTAGTCTTTATCATAGCTAAAAATATAAATCCTAACCGTGATTTTTTTGCTAAAGATAGCGTCTGGGCAATCATACCGATATTTGCCTTTTTCCTTATGATTATAGATGGTGTTATATCTAGGTTTGACGGGATACTTCTTCTATCTCTAATGGGTGGATATATACTGTTTTTAGTAACTGATGAGAGTTCAGAAGAGATAGATAGAGAAGAGGCTCAACTAGATAGTGATAACTTCTCATGGGGTAAAACTATACTACTCTCTATCTTAGGGCTTATTCTTGTTATGATAGGAGCTAATTTTACAGTAGAGAGTGCTTCAAATATAGCTAGAAGTTTTGGGATTAGTGAGTGGATTATCGGTATTGTTATGATTTCATTTGGTACATCTTTGCCTGAACTTGTAGTGAGTATATCGGCTGCGATGAGAAACAAAGTAGATATGGCGATAGGTAATATCATAGGCTCAAATATGGCAAATATAGCTGTTGTTCTAGGTTCAGCATCTTTAGTAAATCCACTTCATATAGATGCCACAAACTACATCTTTGACCTATCTACCCTACTTTTTGTGACACTTATTTTGGTATTTATATCAGCTACAAAACTATACAACAAATCAGCAGGTATCACTCTGCTTGTTATACTCGGTATCTTTTTACAAAATACAATAACACACATTTAAAAATAGAGGATTTACTCCTCTATCTATCACCCCTTAATCAATCCAGCCTCTTCTAAAAATATAGATGGTTTATAGTCTATTTTTTTATGTTTATCATACTTTGCCAAGGAGAGATAGAGTTTCTCTTTTGCTCTTGTTACTGCTACATAAAAGAGTCGTCTCTCCTCCTCTAATGAACTCATCATCTTATGGTTTGGAAATCTCCCCTCCACCAAATCCACAACATAAACTTCACTAAACTCAAGCCCTTTGGAGGCATGAACTGTCAAGAGATTTACCCCCTCACCCTCACTTAGCTCACCACCACCTAGAACCATAGCATTGACAAATCTTGGCAACTCTCTATATGCTGTTGCCAAATTTAACAATAGAGATGCCTTTCTATCTATCTTCTCACGAGATAAGCGTTTTCTCTCCTCATCTATCTCACCATTTTTAGCTCTTGCTCTTTGTGTTGATAGTATATCTACAACCCCTCTATAAAGTGGTGAAGAGAATGCTCCTCTAAGTAAGATATAGGGATTAGTCTCTCTCTCTATCTTATCTATAAGAGAGTAAAACTTCTCAAAAAACCTTACACCATCTTGGGTAATCTTTGGGTGTTTTAGAAGTGGGTGGTTATAGATATGACTTGGCAACCCCATAGCGTTAAATCGACTAGCACTACCTATCTCAAAATCATCATCAAAAAGCCCTAATTGTATATTTTTGGTAGGGTTTAGTTTAGGTAGTTCATAGATTGATGGTCTCAATATCCCATCTATCAAACGCCCATTGCCAAAATGTGTAAAAGATAGAAAAAACTCTTTTGCCAAAGCAGAACCTACACCATTGGCATACTCAAATATATGGATAAATGCCATCATATCTTTGGGATTTACAAGTAGAGATACGATATCTAAAAGAAATTTTATCTCTTTTGCTTCAAAAAAGCTTGTCCCCCCCTTTCTCTTACAACTAATACCATACTCTCTAAGTGATGCCTCTATCCCATCTGCTGATGAGTTATTGCGAAATATAACTGCTATATCACTACTTGGTGTGTGGCTCTGCTTGATACTTTGAGCTATCGAGTGGTACTGCTCATACAAATCACTATACATCAAAAGTCTAGGAGAGTATGACTTACCAACTCTTCCAACTTCCAACTTCTTAGGATAAATCCTCTCATTTCTCTCTATAACCCTATTGGCTAGAGACAATATAGGCGCACTAGAGCGATAGTTTGTCTTTAATGTAAAGATATTTGCCTCTTTGTATCGAGATGAGAATGTAGCGATATTCTCTATCTTCGCACCATTAAAAGCATATATACTCTGGTCATAATCTCCAACGCAAAATAGTGATTTTGGTTTTAAATTATCTATCAAAGCACTCTGAAGAGTATTTGTATCTTGATACTCATCTACAAGTACCTCATCAAACTCGATAGAGTTACTCTTTAGATACTCATAAACTCTCAAAAGCAAATCATTAAAAGATACAAAACCATACTCCAATTTCTCAGCTTCAAACTCTTCAATAATCCCCATATAAGCGTCCATCAACACCTCATGTTCTGGATACTTCTGTAAAAACCAGCTATCAAATCCATCTAAAGAGTCATTTTGATACAGAGAGTACATCTCATAGATATATGTAGCAGAGAAAGGGTTTATATCTACTGCCATTCTATTAAAATTTCTCTTCTCATAGATACTTCTAAATAGAGTCTTTAACTCACTTGGCTGTTTTAGTGTGATATTTGGATATATCTCTTTTAACCAACGATAACTCACAGCGTGAAAAGTTCCTGATTGTATCTTTGAGACTACACTACTTGGGAAAAACTTAGCGAGTCTTGCTATCATCTCTCCTGAAGCTTTATTTGTAAATGTAAGTAGAAGTATCCGTGATGGTTCAACCCCACTTTTTAGTAGATATGCGATACGCCCAACGATAGTTGATGTCTTTCCTGTACCAGCACTTGCGATTATTAGATTGTGTCCCATAGATGCTTGAGCAGCCTCTAACTGCTCAGCATTGAGTGTAGTAAGTGGCACTAGTTATGCCCGATGATGTAGTAGGTATTTTTATCTACTACTTTTTGTAACTGAAGCTTATATTTATCAGCCCAGTGAGATACCAAGTCGTGAAAAGCTTGAGCATTTTGAGCATTACTGTCTTCATCACATTTAACTTTAAAGTAATCTTTTGAGTTTGAAAGAGCTATAAAACCCTTCTCTACTGCCAACGCATCAATAAATGATGGAAGGTGTGGTAAAAACTTCTCTATATTTGGAGTATTTGCTAAAATTCTCTCTACTTGAGCTTCTGTTTGAGAGGTTACATTATAACCTAACTGTTTAAGTATAGCCTCTGGTGTCAATTCTAAATGCATATCTATCCTCTTTTCGTGAAATAAAATAGGATTTTATCTAAAGAGATATTAAACTCGAATTATTAACTCTTTATAGTGTTCCAAGTTGGCAAAGGCTTTCTCATATCTCCATCTTAAAACAAACTCTATAATCTCTCTTTTTAACTCACTATCAACACTCTCAGCTTTACCAAAGTAGCCCAAAGAGATATTTTTAGCCTTCTTTTTCCCATTGGCATCTGGCTCATAAGTGATAGCGATAATCTGGACATACTTCCCCTCTCTTATCTCACCAAAATCATCTTCTTTTAAACCAATCCCTGATAGGTTCATAGCTTTATATGAAAAGAGGTTATCAAAATCAGGAGACTTTTCAAAAATCCCTAAACTCTCATATAACTCTTTTACCCTTTTGATATTTTGAGGGCGTGAAGTGTGAGCAAACTTCTCTTTTAAAAGTGCGTTTTGAGCCAATCTCTTCTCTAGTTTTATATTTAATGCTTTTAGTTTATCTAAACTACTTGTCATATTTTCCCTTAAGCAATATATTATCTAATATGATACTAATTATTTTATAATATTTTGGTTAATTGCTCACTAATAAAGATAAAATAAAATCTTTTTTTATTTTTAAATAAGTAAATAAAATCTATAAATTGATTTATATCAAAGATTAATTAATCTTTAGATAAAATCTAATATAAAAACTATAAAACATTAGGATATTTTGATGGACTATTTAGAGATTGAAGGTGGGCATAAACTACACGGTGAGGTGGTAATTAGTGGAGCAAAGAACTCTGCTCTACCGATAATAGCTGCTACTATTTTAAGTGAAAAAGAGGTAACGCTTACAAACCTACCAAATGTTGTAGATATAAGAACACTACTAAAGCTTCTTGAGATGCTAGGTGGAAAGGTAGAACATAACGATACAGTAGCCTCTATCGACAACAGTACGATAACATCACACAAAGCAGTATATGAGATAGTATCTCAAATGAGAGCCTCTATACTTGTACTTGGACCACTGTTGGCTAGATTTGGAGAGTGTGAAGTGAGCCTACCTGGTGGTTGTGCCATCGGACAAAGACCTATTGATTTACACCTAAAGGCTCTTGAGGCGATGGGTGCTACTATCGAGATAAAGAGTGGTTATGTCCACGCTAAAGCACCAGATGGGTTAAAGGGTGCTAAGATTATCTTTGATAAGATTACAGTAGGTGGTACAGAAAATATCCTTATGGCTGCCTCTTTAGCTGATGGTAAGACTACTATTTTAAATGCTGCTAGAGAGCCTGAGATTGTTCAACTTTGCCAAATGCTTCAGAGTGCTGGAGTTAGAATTGATGGTGTTGGCACAGGAGAGCTTACTATCTATGGTACATCTCAAAAAACATTAGAGTTTGATACTGTCTCTATCATTCCAGATAGGATAGAAGCTGGTACATACCTTTGTGCTGGAGCTATCACAAACTCATCTATCAAACTTCTAAATGTAAATCCTGAACATATAAGAGCGAGTATAGATAAGTTAGAGGCTATGGGGTGTAGCTTCGATATAGAAGATACAGCAGTAACTATACACCCTACTTCAGAGTTAAAGCCTGTCAATATCACAACAGTAGAGTACCCAGGGTTTCCAACAGATATGCAAGCACAGTTTATGGCAGTAGCTTGTATGGCAAATGGTGAGAGTCTTATTGAAGAGAGACTCTTTGAAAACAGATTTATGCATGTTAGTGAACTTAACCGTCTAGGGGCTGATATATGGCTAAAGGGAAATATCGCTGCGATAAAAGGTGGTAAAGAGCTTTATGGTGCTGATATTATGGCAACAGACCTTAGAGCATCTTCAGCACTTGTACTTGGTGCTTTAGTGGCTAAAGGGACAACAAGAGTAAGAAGGATATATCATCTTGATAGAGGTTATGACAACTTAGAGGGCAAACTATCAAATCTTGGTGCTAAAATCAGTAGAAAAAAAGAAAATCAATAGTATGAAAATCCTAATCTCAGCGATAGAGCCATCATCAAACCTACACTTAAAAGAGTTACTAAAGTATCTTAGTGACGATATAGAGTTGGTAGGGATATATGATAAGAGTCTAAGCAAACACCCTCCTCTATATGATATATCAGATATGGCTATCATGGGTGTTGTAGATGCTATCAAAAAGATTAGATGGTTTTTTAATGTTGCTGATGAGATGGTAGAGTTGGCAAAAGATGTAGATAAAATCCTTCTTATGGACGGCTCAGGGTTCAATCTTCCACTAGCAAAGAGGCTCAAAAAAGCATATCCAGATAGAGAGATAATCTACTATATCCTACCTCAAGTGTGGGCATCTCGCCCTAAGAGAGTCAAAAAGTTAGAACTCTACTGTGATAAACTCTTAGGGATACTACCCTTTGAGATATCTTACTACACAAAAGCCCAATATGTAGGACACCCTCTACTAGATGAGATAGAGCAGAAGTATCAAGATAAAAGAGGTACTATCACCTATCTAGCAGGTAGCCGAAGAGCTGAGATTACAAAACTAATGCCTATCTTTAGAAAACTCCAAGAGAGATTATCAGATAAAAAATCCATCTTAGTAATCCCTAAAACTCTCTCAAAAGAGAAGATAGATGAGTGGTATGGTGATATTAGTGGTTTTGAAGTCTCACACGATACTCACACCTCCTTAGCAAATAGTGAGTTTGCCTTTATCTGCTCAGGAACTGCTACTCTTGAGTCTGCTATCATCGGTACTCCTTTTACTTTGGCTTATATCGCTAAAAAGATTGATTTTTTTATAGGTACAAAGATATTTGGTATCAATCAGATAGGTTTGGCAAATATATTTTTAACTAGATATAACAACACTACACTACACAATGAGCTACTTCAAGAGCAAGTTACTGTTGATAATTTGATATTAGAGTATGAAAATACCAACAGAGAGATATTTGCCCAAAAGGCAAAAGAGCTTAGGGATTATCTCCAGCACGGTAGCTCCAAAAATGTAGCTCAGATTTTAGAAGGGGATATATGTTAGTACATATATGTTGTAGTGTAGATAGTCACTACTTTTTACAAAAACTTCAAGAAGATTATCCCGATGAGAGATTAATAGGTTTTTTTTATGACCCAAATATCCACCCATATTCAGAGTATAGATTAAGGCTACTTGATGTTAAAAGAAGTTGTACGATGTTGGGTATCGAGCTTATCGAGGGAGAGTATGACTATCTCGGTTGGCTCAAAGCTGTAAAAGGGTTAGAGAGTGAACCAGAGAAAGGGGCAAGATGTAGTGTCTGTTTTGATAATAGATTTGAAGCATCTGCTAAGATGGCTTCCAAGATAGGTGAGAAGATATACACATCTACGCTACTTACTAGCCCTAAAAAATCATTAACTCAGTTGGAAAAATCTGGTAACCTCATAGGTAGCAGGTATGGTGTAGAGTTTATAGCACCTGATTATCGTAAAAACAGTGGAACACAACAGCAAAATATATTGGCAAAAAGAGATAAACTCTATCGTCAAGATTACTGTGGCTGTATGTTTGCTCTAAAACAGCAAAGAGAACAACAAAATAAGATAGATGCTGAACTATTTATGCCAATCTCAAAACAGACACTTCCAAACTCCATAGAGGCAAAACTAGAGCTGTATCAAAAAAGAATAGATTTGGAAGAGCAACAAAAAGAGTATAAAATCATCAAACAGAGATTTTTAAACTACCGTCTTCTATACGGTTATCTCAAGATAAAAAAAGAGATAGTTCCATCTCACTTTCTCCCCTATTCTACTATCAAAAATGGCTATACTCGAGGTAAAATTGAGTATGAGATAGACGATATACACTATCTAAACCGTGATGAAGTTAGATTTATAACCTTAGATAGATATAATGAATTATCAAATAAAAATTATATTTCGATAAAAGAGTTAATCTTCAACCCACCATCTTTTGAAAAAGAGATAGAGATAAGAGACAAAATAGAGACTACACCGTACAATATGGGTACAATTATAGTAGTTGAAAAGATACCTTGTAGTAAAATAGAAATCGTGTTGAAAGCAGATATTTATAGTGATGTCAAAGAGGTTTTGTTAGAGTTGTGATATATTTATCACAATTTTAAAAAATTTTAGATAGAATATTTCACTAAATTTTTTAAAAGGTTTTAAAGTGTTATATGATGTAGTAGAAATTCAAAAAATCCTTCCACATAGATACCCATTTTTATTGGTAGATAGAATAACTGAGCTAACTCCTAAAGAGTCAATTATCGGATATAAAAATATATCTATATCTGAACCTGTATTTCAAGGGCATTTTCCAGACCACCCGATATATCCAGGTGTGATGATTATCGAAGGAATGGCTCAAGCTGGTGGAGTTTTGGCATTTAAGAGTATGGATAATGCTTCTCAAGAAGAGATTGAGAGTAAAGTAGTTTACTTTATGAGTATAGATAAAGCAAAATTTAGAACACCTGTAAAACCAGGTGATAGATTAGAGTATAGATTGAGTGTTATCAAAAACAAAGGTGCTATCTGGATGTTAGATGCCAAAGCGTATGTTGATGATAAGCTTGTTGCTCAAGCTGAATTAAAAGCTATGATTGTAGATAAATAAAAAATAGGAAAACTATATGTCACTAATTCACCCTACTGCTATTATTGAAAATGGTGCCATCATTGGCGAAAATGTATCGATTGGTGCGTATAGTCACATAAGCTCTAAAGCAAAAATTGATGATGGTACTACTATCGCATCTCATGTTGTAATAGATGGTGATACAACTATCGGTAAAAATAACCGTATATTCTCTCACGCTGTTATAGGCTCTATTCCTCAAGATTTAAAATATCAAGGTGAAGATGTAAAGCTAGTCATAGGGGATAACAATACAATTAGAGAGTTTACCCTACTTAACCCAGGGACTCAAGGTGGTGGTTCTATCACAAAAATAGGAAATCAAAATCTTCTTATGGCGTATGTCCACTTAGGGCATGATGTTATCATAGGAGATAACTGTATCTTAGCAAATGGTGCTACATTGGCTGGGCATGTTGAACTTGGTAATTTTGTTGTCATTGGAGGATTGAGTCCAATACATCAATTTGTCCATATCGGCGATTATGCTATGTTAGCTGGTGCTAGTGCCTTAGCCCAAGACTTACCTCCATACTGCTTAGCTGAAGGAAACCGTGCCACACTTAGAGGTTTAAATCTAACAGGACTTAGACGACGCATAGATAGAGAGAGTATCAATGATTTAAAAGTGGCATATAGAGAGCTGTTTGAACAGGGAAAACCTCTACAAGATACAGCAAAAGAGATTTATACAAATAGCCAATCTAGTAGAGTTAAAGAGTTATGTAAGTTTATAATGGACTCATCTAGAGGTGTTCCATTTAATAGAAAATAAGTAGTAATTTATAATTGAGGATAAAAAATAATGCAATTAAACATTTGTAGTTTCTGTGGAACTAAAGAGAGTGAAGAGAACCCGTTTATCACAGGTAATGATGCGAGGATATGCTCTACTTGTGTAGTCTCTGCCTATAAGATACTTTTTGGTGAAGAGATAGAAGCTCCAGAGATAGATGAGTTGATGGATACAGATGAAGAGACAGCTATCCTATATACACCTAAAGAGATTTATGCTATGCTTGATGATTATGTAATAGGTCAAGAAGATGCGAAAAAAACACTCTCGGTTGCTGTCTATAACCACTACAAAAGAATATTTAGAAATAGACTTGAAAATGAGACTCAAGAAGATGAAGAGTTTATCAACTTAGTAAAATCAAATGTACTTCTCATTGGACCAACTGGTTCTGGTAAGACACTTTTTGCTCAAACTATCGCTAAGTTTTTAAATGTACCTATCGCTATCGCTGATGCTACAACATTGACAGAGGCTGGTTATGTTGGTGAAGATGTTGAAAATATATTGACAAAACTCTTAATGGAGGCTGATGGAAATATCAAAAAAGCTGAAAAAGGTATCGTATTTATAGATGAGATAGATAAGATAGCCCGTATGGGAGAAAATCGCTCTATAACAAGAGATGTATCGGGAGAGGGTGTTCAACAGGCACTTTTAAAGATTATCGAAGGTTCTGTTGTCAATATCCCACCAAAAGGTGGAAGAAAACACCCAAATCAAGAGTTTATTCAGATAGATACATCAAATATTCTATTTATATGTGGTGGTGCTTTTGATGGCTTAGAGGATATAGTAAAACGCCGTATAGGTACAAATACTCTAGGTTTTGGACAAGAGAAAAAATCTAAAAATGATGAACAAGATATTATGGAGTTAGTAGAGGTTGATGATATAGTGAAATTTGGACTAATCCCTGAGTTAATGGGTAGGTTACACATTTTAGCTAAACTAAAAGAGATTACCAAAGAGGCTATGGTAAGAATCTTAACTGAGCCTAAAAACTCACTTGTAAAACAGTATCAGAAACTATTTGAAATTGATGGTGCTAAGTTATCATTCGATGATGACGCTTTAGCTCTTATCGCACAAAAAGCCATAGATAGAAAAACAGGAGCTAGAGGGCTTAGAGGTATATTAGAGGAAATCTTATTAGATATAATGTACCAGCTACCTGAACTAGAGGGCTATGAGATAATCATCACTGAAGATGTTGTTTTACACAACAGTGAGCCACTATATATCAAACAGAAGCAAAGTGCTTAAAAAGGATAGAGAAAAATGTTTAAAAAGCTAATGGGTATGTTCTCAAATGATTTGGCTATCGACTTGGGAACTGCCAATACTTTAGTGCTAGTCAAAGACCAAGGAATTAGCATCAATGAGCCATCAGTAGTAGCGATACAGTATGATAAACACGGACAACAACGCATACTAGCCGTAGGACAAGAGGCAAAAGATATGGTTGGGAAAACTCCTGGTAATATCAAAGCTATCAGACCTATGAAAGATGGGGTTATTGCTGATTTTGAAGTAACTGAGATGATGATTAGATACTTTATAGAAAAAGCCCATAGAAGAAAAAGATTTTTCTCTCCTCGTATCATTATATGTGTACCTTATGGACTTACTCAAGTAGAAAGACGAGCTGTAAAAGACTCAGCTGAGAATGCTGGTGCTAGATATGTATATCTTATCGAAGAGCCTATGGCTGCTGCTATTGGTGCTGGGATACCTGTAAAAGACCCAAATGGAAACTTGGTGGTTGATATCGGTGGTGGTACTACTGAGATAGGTGTTACATCTCTTGGTGGATTGGTTCAGAGTAAATCTATCCGTGTAGCAGGTGACCACATAGACCAAGCTGTTGTTGAGTATGTGAAGAAAAACTTTAACCTGCTTATTGGTGAGAGAGTTGCTGAAGAGTTAAAGATAAAAATAGGTACAGCAATACCACTCGAAGAGGAGTTAGTAACTACCATTAGAGGTAGAGACCAGCTAGAGGGTAACTTAACATCTATCGAAATTACATCTGAACATATCAGAGAGGCTATGATAAACTCTCTTGAGCAGATAGCAGAAGCTCTTAAGACTGTACTAGAGCTAACTCCTCCTGATTTGGCTGGAGATATTGTAGAAAACGGTATCGTCCTAACAGGTGGTGGAGCATTAATCCGTGGTTTAGATAAGTATCTATCTGATATAGTAAGACTCCCTGTATATATCGCTGAAGACCCACTACTTGCTGTGGCTAAAGGAACAGGTAAAGCTCTTGAAGAGTTAGATATACTACAACAAATGGCTTATGAAGACTAGAATTCTTATCATCTTCATACTCCTACTTGTGTTGGCTACACTTCTAAGTAGAAACAACCAGAAGTTGGAGTATGCCCTTTTAAACATCATCAATCCAATCAAACAAAAATATAAACTTTTAACTCAAGATTTAGAAAATAAAAGTCAAAGTTATCTTTTTCAAAAAGAGACGATAGAGAAGTTAAGAAGAGAAAATAGGATTTTACGCCAAAAAATGCTTGAGCAGGTACACTATATCAAACAGGTTAAAGATATATACTCCACGCTACCTCAACTCAAAAGATACCCTACAAAAAACATCTCCATAGTGGAGACTATATCTTATGTAAACTTAAACAGCTTTTCAAGAATTTTACTAACTAAACCAAAGGGGATAAAAGAGGAAAAACTGTATGGACTTATCCAAGGTACTGTTGTAGCTGGTATTGCCCAACTTAAAAACAATCAACTCTATGGTTACCTTACATCAGATAACAAGTGTCGTTTCTCGGTTGTCATAGGCAAAGATAGAGTAACTGGTATCGCTATGGGTATAGAAAAAAATAAAATGGTTGTCAAATTTATCCCAAAATGGCACAAGATAAAAGTAGGAGATAAAGTTGTAACTTCTGGTATGGATAGTATATTTTTTGCTGATATTCCTGTTGGTATAGTTACAAAAGTTGAACTTCAAAGTGCCTATACAGTAGCATATATCAAGACATATAGTGATGTCTATCACCCTAGTACATACTTTCTCATAAATGATGCCAATGTAGATTTGGTACAGATGTTTGATAGCAATAAAACCAATCTCAAACCGTACTATATAGAAAAAGAGGAGTATCTCAAACTTCAAAAAGAGAAACAAGCCGAAAAGAATGCCACTTTATGTGTAGTTGAACACAACACAACTATACCTATCCTATCCCCTATCCCATCAAAAGAAGATAGTAAAATAGTTGACCAGACAAAAGAGAGTATAATCGAACCCGAAATACCAAATGAGGTAATCACTCCAAAACGCCATACAAAAAGAGTTAGACATAGAAAAAAAAGAAAAAGAAAAAAACCACGCAAAACTCACTCTACACTAGACCTATTTTAACTTTTAGCCCTTTTTTAAGGGCATTTTACACCCATTTGTAGTATAATTCAAAACTAAAAATCAAGGGTGTTTCTCCATGCCAAAACGCGAAGATATTAAATCAATTTTACTTATAGGTTCAGGTCCGATTATCATAGGTCAAGCTTGTGAATTTGACTACTCAGGTACTCAAGCAGCAAAAACTCTAAAAGAGTTAGGATATAGAGTTGTACTTATCAACTCTAACCCTGCTACAATTATGACAGACCCACAGTTTGCCGATAGAACATATATCGAACCTATCACTGAAGATGTTATCTCTGAGATAATCAAAAAAGAAAATATAGATGCCATACTACCTACAATGGGTGGACAAACAGCACTAAATGTAGCTATGAGTATGCATGAAAAAGGTATGCTTGATGGTGTTGAGTTCTTAGGAGCTAACCCAGAAGCAATCAAAAAAGGTGAAGATAGACAAGCTTTTAAAGAGGCTATGATTAAAATTGGTATGGATTTACCAATTTCAAAATATGCTTACAATATGGACGAAGCACTTGAAGCTGCTAAAGAGATAGGATTTCCTCTTATCATTAGAGCATCTTACACACTAGCTGGTGGTGGTAGTGGTGTTGCTTACAATATGGACGAGTATAAAGAGATAGTAAAAGGTGGACTTGAGGCATCTCCTATTAGTGAGATACTTATCGAAGAGTCACTTTTAGGTTGGAAAGAGTATGAGATGGAGGTTATCAGAGATAGAGAAGATAACTGTATCATCGTATGTTCTATCGAGAACTTTGACCCGATGGGAGTACATACAGGTGACTCTATAACTATCGCTCCAGCACTTACACTTACAGATAAAGAGTATCAAAAGATGAGAGATGCCTCTTTTGAAATTTTAAGAGAGGTTGGTGTAGATACTGGTGGTTCAAATGTTCAATTCTCTATCAACCCAAACACAGGAAGAATGATAGTAATCGAAATGAACCCTAGAGTGAGCCGTTCATCAGCTCTAGCTTCAAAAGCTACTGGTTACCCTATCGCAAAAGTAGCAACTCTACTAGCTGTTGGTTATACACTTGATGAGATTACAAATGATATCACAGGAACACCTGCTAGTTTTGAACCTGTTATCGACTATATCGTTACAAAACTACCTAGATTTACTTTTGAGAAGTTCCCTCAAGCTGATTCAACTTTGACTACAAGTATGAAATCAGTTGGTGAAGCTATGGCGATAGGTAGAACTTTCAAAGAGTCATTTCAAAAAGCACTATGCTCACTTGAAACTGGTCTTAGTGGATTTGAGTTTATCAAGTGTGATGATGAGACTCTTACTCGTGAAATCCGTCGTGCCAATGCTGATAGAATGCTCTATGTATATGAAGGTTTTAGAAGAGGTATGAGTGTAGATGAGATATTTGAACTGTGTGCGATAGATAGATGGTTCTTATATCAACTCCAAGAGTTAGTAGAGTGTGAAAAGAGTATGGATATATCACTTCTTTCTGATGAAATTAGACTAAGAGATGTAAAATCTCAAGGTTTCTCAGATATGATGATAGCAAAAATTATCAATAAAAAAGATGGGCTAAATCTTACAGAAAATGACATCTATAACGCTAGAGAAAAGATGGGTGTTCAACTTGAGTACAATGAAGTTGATACTTGTGGAGCAGAGTTTAAAGCCCTAACACCTTATCTATACTCTACAACAAACATCACAAAAATACCTCAAGAAGAGCCTAAAAAGAGTGATGAGAAGAAAGTTCTTGTTATCGGTGGTGGGCCAAACCGTATCGGACAAGGTATCGAGTTTGACTACTGTTGTGTTCACGCTTCATTTGCTCTAGAGGATATGGGTATCAAATCTATTATGTATAACTGTAACCCAGAGACTGTATCTACTGATTATGATACATCTGATATACTATACTTTGAACCAATCGACTTTGAACATGTAAGAAGTGTTATCGAGAGAGAAAATCCAGATGGTGTTATCGTACACTTTGGTGGACAGACTCCTCTAAAACTTGCTAAAAACCTTACAGCTATCGGTGCTAAGATAGCAGGAACAAGTGCTAAAGTTATCGACTTGGCTGAAGATAGAGAACTATTTTCTAACTTTATCCAAGAGTTAGGATTAAAACAGCCTCAAAATGGAACAGCATTTGCTAAAGATGAAGCTATGGCGATAGCAAATCGTATCGGATATCCTGTACTTGTAAGACCTAGTTTTGTACTTGGTGGTAGAGGTATGAGAACAGTATATAACGATGGTGAGCTTAGAGAGTATATGGAAGAGGCTGTTAGAGTTTCAAATGATGCTCCTGTACTTATAGATAAATTTTTAGATAATGCTATCGAGCTTGATGTAGATGCTATTAGTGATGGTAAAGATGTATATATCGGTTCAGTTATGCAACATATCGAAGAGGCTGGTATCCACTCAGGAGACAGTGCTTGTTCTCTTCCACCAGTTAGCATCTCAGAAGAGTTACTTCAAGAGGTAAAAGAGCAGACTGCTAAGATAGCACTAGGACTTGGTGTTGTTGGTCTTATGAATATCCAATATGCTATCCATAGAGATGAGATATACCTAATCGAAGTAAACCCAAGAGCTAGTAGAACAGTACCATTTGTATCTAAAGCAACAGGGCTTCCATTAGCAAAAGTGGCTACAAGAGTTATGGTTCAAGGTGACTTAAAAGAGGCTTTAAAATACTATGATGCGTTTGGTGTTGTCAATTTTGATAAAGAGATAATGGAGCCAAACCTTAAAAACCATGTAGCTGTAAAAGAGGCAGTATTTCCATTTAACAAACTATCAGGTTCAGACCTTATTTTAGGGCCTGAGATGAAATCAACTGGTGAAGTTATGGGTATCTCTGAGACATTTGGTATGAGTTTTGCTAAATCTCAATTTGCTTCTAAAAACAACATTCCACTAAGTGGAAAACTGTTTATCTCTTTAACATCGATAGATAAGCCTTATGCTGGTGAGATAGGCAGAATGTTTAGTGAGCTTGGATTTGAGATAGTAGCAACAAGTGGAACACACAAAGCTCTTCTTGAAGCTGGTGTGGCATCTACAAAGGTATTGAAAATCTCTGAAGGTCGTCCAAACATAGATGATATGATTAGAAATGAAGAGATAGCTCTAGCTATCAATACATCTGATAATAAAGCTAGTAAAGAAGATGCTAAAAAGATTAGACAATCTGTTCTTAGTAACAATGTAGCATACTTTACAACTCTAGCTGCTGCTCGTGCTGCTGCTTTGGCAATCAAGGAGCTAAAAGAGAATAACGGTTCTCTTGAAGTAAAAGCTATACAGGACTATCTAGCATAATTTGCTAGGTAGCCCCTATCCCTAGATATCTAATATGTTAAAAGATAAAGTTTTTTTGACAAATACAGATACAACTATCGGTTTTATATCTCAAAATAGTTCAAAACTAAATAGTATAAAAAAGCGTCCACCTCATAAAAGATATATCAAAGCTATAAACTCTCTACATACTCTCAAACAACATACTAGAGTACCATCAAAATATAAAAAGCTTGTAAGAAGAGCTAACAAAACCACATTTATACTACCAAATGGAAACTCATATCGCCTTATAAAAGATAAAAAACATCTACTACTATTAGATAGATTAAAGTGGGCATATACAACATCTGCTAACTTAAGTAACTATAATTATGATGAAGAGTTTGCTAAAAGTAGTGCCGATATCATCATCTACCCACTAAACTACACAGATAGAGTATCAACCATATACAAGATAAATAGTAAAAAACTCAAAAGGATAAGATAATATGTCACAAATTTTTCAAAATGAACAACTTAAGATAGAGATACACCCTAGCCCTATTCCGTGGCTAAAAATCTTTACAAACCACCCATATAAAGAGATGAGCCAACTACCTAAAGAGTTAAGATATGAGATATATGAGCTTTTAGATACTATCGAGAGAGAGATGATAAGTTTCTACAACCCTACTAAGATAAATATAGCATCTTTTGGTAACTACTTACCACATCTACATTGGCATATTATGGCTAGATTTGAAGATGATACACACTATCCTGAACCTATGTGGGGAGAGCAACAAAGAGATGAGAAACCTCTAAATATCGCTAATATTGATGAGTTTATAACAACTTTATTAAAAAAAATAGGATAAATACTATCTTTTTATCCAAAAAGCTGATATAATACCGAACTTTTTGCAAGAGAGTATCAAACTTTCTACTTCAGAGGAGACTCTCCTCTTTATGACTTTCCACGATTTGCGTGATGATATAGTTTGGTATAGTTTGCACAAAAGAGGTTTGAACCTCTTTATACCATAAAACGCATACACTTTATGATTATGATACAAAGAATACACACCGAAAATACAATTACAAAAGAGAAATATATGAAATTTACAGATTTTAACCTAAAACCAGAGATACAAAAAGCTATTGATGAAGCTGGATTTGTTGAGCCTAGCCCCGTACAAAAAGATGCTATACCACTTATTCTTGATGGTGAAGATGTTATAGCACAAGCACAAACAGGTACAGGAAAAACAGCAGCGTTTGGTCTGCCTATCATGAACCGTATGAAAGTTGATGGAACTATCGAAGCTTTAGTTATCGTACCTACTCGTGAGTTGGCTATGCAAGTTAGTGATGAGCTTTTTAGATTTGGAAGACACAGAGGGATTAAGACTGCTACTGTTTATGGTGGTACATCTTACTCTAAACAACTTGATAGAATTAAACAAGCATCTATCATTGTAGCAACTCCAGGGAGACTTCAAGATTTACTTCAAAGTGGTAAAATCAAAATTAAACCATCATATGTAGTTCTTGATGAGGCTGATGAGATGCTTGATATGGGATTTTTAGATGAGATAAAAAATATCTTTACATTCCTACCAAAAAACAGACAAACTTTAATGTTCTCAGCTACTATGCCAAATGCTATCCGTAAATTGGCTGAAGAGATACTAAATGAACCTAAAAGAGTATCTATCACAAAAAGTGAGAGTACAAACTCTAAAATTACACAATACTACTATGTAGTAACTGAATCAGAAAGAGATGATGCTCTAGTTAGACTAATAGATTATAAAAACCCTGATAAGTGTATCATATTTTGTCGTATGAAAAAAGAGGTTGATAGATTAGTAGCTCACCTTACAGCACAAGGATTTAAAGTAAGTGGACTTCATGGAGATATGGAGCAAAAACAGAGAGAAGTAACTATCAGAGCATTTAAACAAGGTGGTATAGATATATTTATCGCAACAGATGTAGCTGCTCGTGGGCTTGATGTAAATGATGTTACACATGTATTTAACTACCATATACCATTTGACAGTGAGAGTTATGTTCACCGTATCGGTCGTACAGGTAGAGGTGGAAAGAGTGGTGAAGCTATCACTTTAGTAAGCCCAAATGAGTTAAAAACTATCAAAAGAATAGAGAAAGATGTAGGAGCTAAGCTTACTACTCAAGTGATGCCAACTCGTATAGAGGTTCAAAACTCAAGAGCAAATGAACTTATAGCAAAGATAGCATCAACAAAAATTACTCCTGAAGCTGTGGAGCTTGTAAAAACTCTACAACACGACTTAGATATAGTAACTATCGCTCAGCTTCTAGCATCTCTTATCCATGAAGATAATGAGGTAAAAGGGAAAGACAAGATAGGTTTCTCTCTAAATGAGATAGATAAACTTATCACTAAAGCTATGAGCCAAAGAGATGGTAAAGGTGGTAGAAACAGAGGTAGAAGAAACCGTTCAGGTGGTGGAAACTATCGTAGAAGAAACTCAAATGGTGGTAACTCAAACTATAACAAAAATAAAAAAAGAGATAGAAACTATTAATCACAGGATAGAAAATGTCTAAACTTTTTATAACAGACCTTGACCACACTTTCTTGAGAAGTGATTTGAGTATCTCTCCTTTTAGTGTAGAGGTTTGGAACAAAAAAGCTACCTCATCTCTTATGAGTGTAGCTACTGCTAGAAGCTTTCTAAAATCCAGAGAGCTTTTAAAACAACTTCATATAAATGCTCCTATGATTTTACTAGATGGGGCGATGGTTGTCTCCTCTGATGGAGAGATTATATCTATAAAAACTCTACATAAAGATTTAGCTGATGAGATAGTACAGATTGGCTCTAAATTTGATATAGACCCTTTTATTATCGGACTAAATTCACTTGATAGTTTAGATGAGAAATTTCTCTATCCAAGAAAGTTAAACGAACATCAAAAAGATGTACTCAAAGGGTACAAAAACGACCCAAGAATGTGCTACAATCCAGATAATAAATCTATGAAAGAGAATTTAAAAATAGTATATTTTGGAACAAAAGAACAGTTAGAACCACTATCAAATGAGCTTAAAAATCTATTTGGTAAAGAGATAGAGGTGAAACTATCTCCAGAAAAGTATGGTGGTGGTTACTTCTTGACACTACTTCACCCTGATGGAGATAAATCCAAAGCATTAAGAGATGTTGTATCTTTTTTAAATATAGATTATAACGATATAACAGTATTTGGAGATAGTATAAACGATATAGGTATGTTTAAGTTAGCAGGTAACTCTATCGCTGTTGCCAATGCTTTAGACGAGGTAAAGAGCGTCGCATCAAATATCTTGAAAGAGACAAATGATGAAGATGGTGTAGCTCTATACCTAAATAGATGTTAAAAGTTAGATGCTATCTGTAAAGCTAACTCATTTAATAGTTGGCTTTGCGTTTCGATAATGCTATCTAGTGAAGCTGTTGAGTGTTTTATAAATCTAAACTTTTTTCCTCTTAAGAGTATATGCTCTGATGTATCTACGATACTCCAATGCCCCTGAAGAACAACATTTTTACTACCTATATCACCATCAAACCTATCAATAGATACATATAGAGTATAGTTCTCATCTATCGGTTCAAGTAGTGGTTTAGATAGTATTGTATATCTTCTTAGCTTATCAGATAAATCTGCTTGTAGAACGGATTGGATATTTTTACCAATATCCCCTACCCATCTATTTAACTCATTTAACTCCAGCTTTTGAGAGTTTACTCTAGTAACAATTTGTGGTTTGTCCAGATAGTCTGCTACTTGTATCTCTGCTATTGCTACTATATTACTCTTTTTGATACTACTTTTTGCTACCTTTTGCTTACTTATAGGTTTTAGTTGATAAAAGTTTGACTCTTCATTACAACCAACTACTGCTAAAAGTAAAGCAGTAGTAAATAACACCTTAGATATACTCATCATTTTCCCCTTATTAGTGATTCTGGATGTCTCTCTAGATAATCTGTTAAATGTTTGATTGACTTTGTCGTTCTACTCATCTCATCTAGTAATTTCAATAGTTTTTTATTCATCTGAGCATTTGAGTCTATATAGTTTGCTCTTGCTGTATTCATCATCTTATCTGTACTTTGGATAAGCTTAGTAACATTATCTACTGTCTTATCAACCTTTGGAAGAGTATTTTTATGGATATCACTAACTAAAGCCTCCACATCTTTACCTATCTTTTCAAAAGGTATCTTAGATATACGATTTAAAAGAGTTTGAACATCAGCTTTTAGTGTCTCTATCGTAGCTGGTATAGTTGGTATCACATAGTAACCGTTCTCTTTATATGGCTTTATCGTCTCAACATCTTTATAGATATCTAAAGATACAAAAAGCTCTCCTGTTAAGAGATTACCAGATTGAAGTTGAGCTCTAAAACCTTTTTGGAGTAGTTTTTCAAATACTGGTAAACTTATCGTATCCCCACTACCTTTTGAGTTACCTGTTATTATCAATCTATCTGGCTCTATCTTGATAAGAATAGGTATTTTAAACTCGGCACTATCAGAGTCACCAACTAACGAATAACTAACAACCTCTCCAATCTTAACACCTCTAAACTCCACAGGTGCTCCAACAGATAAACCTCTAATTGACTCATTGAAATATACCCAGAAAAACAGTTCTCTCTTATAGGTAGGCTCTTGTGCCTCTTTTTTACTGTGGTATAACTTATACTCATAACCACTATCTATACTACTACCTTCTCCATGGACATCAAAGTTATCAAATGCCAAACCACCCATAACCAAAGATACCAATGACTCAGTATCTACATCTATCCCATCAGCTCCCATACTTATATTGATACCACTATCATTATAAAATCTTGTCTTATCATTTACAAGCTTATCAAATGGTGCTTTTACAAATACCTCTATCGTTATATGTTTACCATCTTCATCTAGTTTATAAGATGCTACACTACCTGCTTTCAACTTTTTATAGTAGATAGGAGAACCTACATCTAAAGAGCCTATGGAGTCTGATTTCAATACAAAAGTTCTACCTTTATCTCCAGATGTCACAACGGGGATTTGCTCCAAAGCGTTAAACTCTCTGATGTTTTGATTTCCTTTTTGTGGGTCAATCACGATATATACTCCAGATAGTAGAGTATCTAAGCCTTGAACCTCTCCTAAACCAAGTTTTGCTTTAACTACCCAAAATCTTGTATTTTCACTCAAAAATTGACTCATATTTTTCTCTATCTGAGCAGATACAATTACTTTGGATAAATCATCACTAAATTTAACTTTAGTAACCTTTCCAACAACAATATCTTTATACTTTATCACTGTTTTACCAGCTTCAATCCCTGCTGCTGATTTAAAAATGATATTTATCGTTGGGCCTTGTTTCATATATGAACTCCAGACCAACCAAGCACCAATTATCAGTGCCAATATAGGTACTATCCAGACACCTGACATACCTTTTTTCTTCTCTTGCCATACAGCCTCTTTAAACTCATGTTTCATTAATTTTTATCCTTTATATCCCATATCAACCTCACATCAAACCTCATAGCTGCTAACATTGTTAAAATCACAACCAGTAGAAAGTAGTTAGCCCCCAAACCTGCTTTTATCTCAGAAAGTCCTCCAAAATGAACCAGCGATATCATAATAGCTACAACATACACATCAACCATTGACCATTTACCTATAAGCTCTGTTAGCTCATATAATTTTTTTCTCTTTATCTTATTTTTAGCAAATTTTAAATGTATAGATAGCAGTAGATATATCAGTATCATCAACTTGGTTATAGGAACAATAATACTAGCGATAAATATAACAGATGCGATAAGGTATGAACCTGAGTGAAGAAAATAGACAACACCACTAATGATAGTATCAGATTGTACTCCAGCAAAAGTATGAACCTCCATTATAGGCAACATATTTGCTGGTATATAAAATACTATACTAGCAATAACCAATGCCCAAGTGTGCTGTATAGAGTTTTGTTTTCTATAATGTACCTCTTCTCCACATCTAGGACATATCGCAACACCAGTTAGAGTAGATGGCATCTTTACGATATGGTGACACACTCCACAACAAGCAACCCCACACTCAATAGCTCTCAAGACTCTCTCCTTTGCTCATCTATCATATCCCATATCTGATGAGGATTATATACAACTTGAAGATATGCCATAACAAAAACCAAAATACCAAATGCCCAAACAGAAGTACCTGCCATAATAGTTCCCATTTTGATAAGTTTTACTAATGATACCAAAACACCAATCAAAAAGACATCTAACATTCCCCATGGAGTAGAAAACTCTAATATTTTCATCACACTTACACTATAAGATGGTATATGTTTGTGATAAAGTGGTATAAAAAGCATCAAAAATAGTACAATTCTCATAAAAGGAATAATGATTGTAGTCATCAATATAGCTAAAGAGAGAAGATGCTCCCCCTCTCGACTAAGATATATCACACTTGTAAAAAAGTTAGCATGAGAGTAGTTTGAAGCAATCTCAAAAGATAGAAATGGAAAATAGTTTGTTACACCAAATAAAATCAAAGCAGAAAGAGAGAGAGCATACATCTTCTCTATCATTCCCTCTCTATGACGAA
>Ga0256828_1000307_pt1 | contig 33719 bp, 31 predicted proteins | sample CV88metaG_FD_185993 | JGI IMG/M metagenome (GOLD analysis project Ga0256828, IMG submission 185993) | Hydrothermal vent microbial communities from East Pacific Rise, Pacific Ocean - CV88 | ecosystem: Environmental > Aquatic > Marine > Hydrothermal vents | place: Pacific Ocean: East Pacific Rise...
GTCTTGTCTATAGAGGGCATCTTGCTTGGTAAGTATGTTTTGCTCTTGGGTTCCCGAGGCTTTACGGTAGTCAGGAGCTACAAAACTTATGCCAAATTTTTCACCTAAAATATCACCAGCATGTTTAAGTTGTTTGAGTGATTTTTTAGGGCTGGTAAGTAGGGTAGAGGTAAAAGTTTTTTCACCCAGTTTGGCTGCTTGTTGGGCTGTGACCTCAAAACGTTTGTCAAAACATATGGCACATCTGGCACCTTTTTCTGGCTCTTTTTCAAAACCACGAACAGCCTCTAACCACTTTTCTGTGTCATAGTCACCTTCTATTAGCTCTATACCAAGCATTTTACAGGAACGCTTTACATCAAGAAGACGTAAATAGTATTCACTATAAGGGTGAATATTTGGGTCATAAAAAAAACCTATAAGTTTCTCTTGAGGGTAACTCTCTTGAAGTTTTTGTAAAAAATAGTGGCTGTCTACAGCACAACATATATGAACTAAAATAATATCTCCTTACTTATGATTTAAATTTTACAGAAAGATTATTAAAATAATAGCTTTTATGTTACTTTATATCACTTTTCGTTTTTATGTTATTTATATTAAAAGTTAATGTGCTTTTTATATTAATAATGACTTATACTATATTAGTCTTAATTAAAAAGGGACAAATCAAAATAAAGGGATCAGTATGATGAAAAAAGTTTTATCAGTAGCAATTTTTGGAATAGTAGCATTTTCAGGATGTTCACAAACAAAAGCAGAGGTTAAAGCACCAGCAAAAGAGGTTAACGCAACTAAAGTTGATGTTAATGCCACAAAAGCTGTAGAGAAAGTTGTTAAAAAAGCAGTTTCTAAAGTTGGTGGTGGAGCAACACACGTACCATTTTCAGAAATGGCTAAATAGTCTAGTTTCTTACTTCAAAGGAAGACCATACAGTTTGGTCTTCTTTCTTCAAAAATCTTATTAAATAACTACTTCACACTATATCTCTACATTTAACTTCTCATATTCAAAATAAAAAAGTATGACAATTTGACATATTTTTGTATATTTAATTCAAAATGTGATATTATTTGACAGAAATAAATACAAAAGGTGTAAAAAATGTTAAAAAACAATAAAAATAGATACTTTGATATTATACGAGAAGATGTGTTTACTAACAATGGTGAGTTGGTTTATAATAATTACGTAACAGAGTTTGAACCCTATGCAGTTGGAAATAAACAGAAAAAATATGCTAATTTTGGTGCGATTGAACTCTTAGATTTTGGAATGAAAGCTGGAGTTAATGAGCATAAAGATAGAAAGTTTCATAAAAAATACATGAAAGCTCAAACCATTATTACCGAAACGCTTTTTAATACCTCACCCGTATTAGAAACTGAAGTATCAGAGGTATTGGGTTATGACTTTTTAAGTCCACTTTTACGAAATCTTACTTATGGTGATACAGAACTCTCGGTATGGATAGTAGATGGATATACCTATGTCTTGGTCAATGCAGGAAAAGGTGAGAGTTCTTGTAACTTACTTTTCTTTTGTAGAATAGCTGAACCTAAAAAGGTTCAAAGAAAGAGAAGGTAACTCTTTCTTTTTAAGCTACGAGAGCTTAAAGCCTAAAAGAATTTTATATAAAGAGTAGGCATCATCTCTTCCTGCCAACTCACGAATGGAGTGCATGGCATAGGTTGGTAGTCCAATGTCCAGTGTATTGATACCTATACGGGTTGCTGTTATAGGACCAATGGTCGAGCCACATCCCATGTCACTTCTCGTTACAAATTGCTGTATAGGTTCACCTAACTCTTGAGCTACTTTCATAAACTCTGCCATGGTTTGGGTATTAGAGGCATAACGTTGGTTGGCATTGACTTTTATGACCACCCCTTTGTTGATGTATGGTGCATGGTTATTGTCATGTTTACTAGGAAAGTTAGGGTGAATGGCATGGGCATTGTCAGCACTTATCATAAGAGAACTTCGGGTCATTTGGACATAAGCTTCATAGTTGGGAAACATTCGTCTTAAAGTGTTTTCTAAAAATGTTCCAGCAGCTCCAGAAGTAGAAGCACTTCCTACCTCTTCATGGTCTGAGGCGATAAAGAGCATGGGTTGATGCTCATCGACAGAACAGATACTTAACATTCCTACATAACAAGAGAGTAGGTTGTCTAACCGTGCCGAGGCGATGAAGTCGTCATGTAAACCGACATAAGAGGCTTTTTGAGTATCGTAAAAGCTAAGTTCTGAGGCATAAATTTCTTTGATGTTCTGTATACCTACAGACTCTAACTGCCAACGTAGAAACATATCAAACTCAAAGTCATCATTGGTAGTTAAAATGGGACAAATATCGGTCTGTTTGTTTACAGTTCTCTCTTGGTTTGCTTTTTTATCTAGGTGAATCGCCAAAGAGGGGATAATGGCTATCTTTTTCTTTACATCTATAATTTGACTTTTTAACTCACCTTGATGGTTTAAGTAGTTTACCCGTCCAGCTAAAGATAAATCACGGTCAAACCAAGGGTTGAGTAAAAGCCCACCATAACTCTCAACACCGAATTTTACCACACCATGCTCTTTTATAACAGGGTTGGGTTTGAGTTTGAGGTTAGGGGAGTCGGTATGACTGCCAACCATAAGATAGTTTTTATTTTTAGGGTAGGTAAAAGCGATAATAGAAGAGTCATTACGGGTTACATAGTACTTTTTTCCCTCTTCTAAGTTCCATGTTTCTACTTCATCTAGTTTTATAAACCCTGCATTTTCAAACATACCAGCCATGTTTTGTGTAGCATGAAAAGGGGTAGGGGAGGCATCTAAAAAGCCCAGTAGTCCACTGTTAAAATCTTCTTTTTTCATCGTTCTTTCCTAGCCTTTATTCAATTTTTTTGGATTATAGCAAGGATGCCCTTTATTCCCAACATTTAGCTGGGAATATCAACTACTCTGCAATCGCAGCTGAAGCCCTCATCATGGCTAAAGGGTTATGTGCTCCCACATAAACAGGTATGGGTTCTTTACCACAGTCAAAGAGTCCATAGACAGCCTCTTGTGCTGAACGAACTGAGTACTCTACGGTAAAGACACAGTCATCTTCTATCTCGGTAAATTGTCCTAAAAATGCAAAGTTCTCTGCGTCTTCAGGAATAACCAAAGGACGGTCACCTTCGGCACGTGGCATAAAGAGCGAATCAATAAACGGCATGGCTGTTGGAATAGAATTTATTAGTTTATCACTCTCTATAATGGGTTGCATAAGCTCTGTGATTTTAAGATGGTAAAAGAGCTCTTCGAGTATCTCTTTTCCTGTACAGTCACTCATTTTCTTTTTAATATAATTCCCCTCTCTGTCAGGGTAGAGACCATATCCCCAAAAGATTTTGACCTCTTTAGGTTGGTCAGGAAAGTGTGGTTGACGAGCTATGACTATGGACATAAGCCAGTTGGAGTCGGTCATGGTGACCAGTCCACCTGTGCCATCGGTGTTACCTGAGAAGTTCTCCATGTAGTCATGAAAGGTATCATCTTTAAGGGTAACGGTAAATGAGTACCATTTCTGTAAGTCTATGTTGTCACAAAAGACGCTAGGATTTCCAAAGTCACTATCTTTTTGGGCTATTTTTTTCCAGAGTTGCCAAGAGCCAGAACTCTCTACATCTTTGAGTATGGGAGCTCTGTTCAAATCTCCATTATCGGTACTGTCTGTAATAGAACCATTGGTAAAGAAAACATAATCTTCTTTCCCTAAAGTAATAACTTCAGCCTCATTAGCATTTTTAATATGGAGTGTTGTTGCTCTTTTTTTCTCTTCGTCTATTTCAAAATCTATATCAATGACTTGCGACTCTAATTGAAATTGAACGCCTTTTTCTTTAAGGTAGTTTACCAGTGGAAGAACTACTGAGTGGTATTGGTTATATTTGGTACGTAAAATCCCTCCAATATACTTAAGCTGAGGCATAAGGTGCATAAAACGTTTCATATAACGACGCATTTCTGCTACAGAACTCCAGCGTTGAAATGCAAACATGGAGGTAAATATAAACCAAAAATTGGTCTCGAAAAACTCAGAACCAAACCACTCTTCTATGGTTTTGTTGTCTAAAAACATCTCAGGCATAAAGAGCAACTCCATCAGCTTTATCTGTTCCATTTTAGGAATACCAAAAGAGGATAGGTCTACTTTTTTACCCTCTCTAAGCAGACGTGCTTGTGCATGAGAGACAAAGCGTTGGTTAAACTCCATGCTCTCTTCTGTTACGCTCATGTTAGGGTCATCATAAGAGGGAATGTTAGAGAGTAAGTCCCAATAACATTGGTACTTCTTCTCATGCATTCGTCCACCACGAATGACATAACCCTCTTCTGGATTACCAGAGCCATCTAACGCTCCACCTGTAATATCATTTTGTTCCAATACAATAATATTTTCAGCTTTGATTTTTGCATCACGCATAAGGTAAAAAGCAGATGCCAATGAAGCGATACCACTGCCTATAAGATAAACTTTTTGATTATTACTATCTAACATGATTCATCCTTTTTGTTTATTATAGGACGCTATAACTTAGAAAACAAGAGCTTATTTTATTTGATTTTTTGTTTAAGTTTCAAAGGGTTAAGAGATTAGAGAGTTAAATTTGAAGTGAAGAGGAATTTTCCACCCTAAAAAGGGTAGAAAATATTATTGAATATTAGATAGAATCAATAATCTTATTAAGCGTAGCAGAAGGTCTCATTGCTTTTTCAGCTAACTCGTCATTTGGATGGAAGTAACCACCGATGTCTTGAGCTTTACCTTCAACAGAAAGAAGCTCTTCAATAATTGTTGCTTCGTTATCTTTAAGTGCTTGTGCAACTGGAGCAAATTTCTCTGCTAGTTCAGCATTTTCACCGTTAGCAAGAGCGTCAGCCCAGTATTGTGCTACGTAGAAGTGAGAAGCTTTATTGTCTGGCTCTCCACATTTTCTTGAAGGTGCTTTGTTGTTGTCAAGGTAACCTTCGTTTGCTTTATCAAGAGCAGCTGTAAGTGCTTCAAGTTTTGCATCTGAGTGCTTACGACCAATAAATCTTAATGACTCAGCAAGTGCCAAGAACTCACCAAGTGAATCCCATCTTAAGTGACCCTCTTTTAGGAATTGGTCAACGTGTTTTGGAGCAGAACCACCTGCACCTGTTTCGTAAAGTCCACCACCTGCAAGTAAAGGAACGATAGAAAGCATTTTAGCAGATGTTCCAAGCTCTAAGATTGGGTACATATCTGTTAGGTAATCTCTAAGAACATTTCCTGTAACAGCGATTGTGTTTTTACCTTCTCTTACTCTTGCATTTGTAAATCTTGTTGCTTCTGCAATTTCCATGATTTGAATATCAAGACCATCAGTGTCAAGGTCAGCTAAGTAAGTATTTACTTTTTCAATCATCTGAGCATCATGTGCTCTGTTTTCATCTAGCCAGAAAATTGTTGGAACACCCTCTATTCTTGCTCTCTCAACTGCTAGTCTTACCCAGTCTTTGATAGGAATATCTTTGGCTCTACTCATTCTCCAGATGTCTCCAGCTTCACACTCGAAACTCATTAACTCTGTACCATCTTCTGCTGTTACTGTAACAGTTCCAGCTTCAGCTAACTCAAATGTAGTTGGATGAGAACCATACTCTTCTGCTTTTTGAGCCATAAGACCAACATTGGCTACTGAACCCATTGTTGTTACATCGTATTGACCATTTGCTACACAATCTTTAACCATCTCTTCAAAGAACATACCATACGTAGCATCAGGAACAACAGCCACACACTCTTTTGCATCGCCGTTTCTGTTCCACTGTTTACCACCTTCACGAACAACTACAGGCATAGAAGCATCAATAATTACATCATTTGAAGCGTTGAAGTTTGTTTGACCTTTATCAGAATCAACCATTGCGATTTCTGGGTTATCAGACTCAACTACTGCTTGGAATGCAGCTTTGATTTCTGCTTCTAAAGCGTGACCTGCAATTTTTTTCTCTAAATCACTCATCCCAAGGTTAGGGTTAACATTTAAGTCTGCAAATGTATCAGCATATTTTGTAAATACATCTTGAAAGAATACTGTAAACGCATGACCAAACATAATTGGGTCAGAGATTTTCATCATGGTTGCTTTTAGGTGGATTGACCATAAAACATCGTTTGCTTTTGCATCTTCAATTGTTTTCGCGATAAAAGTTTTAAGTTTAGCAACTGACATATAAGTACCATCAAGTACCTCTTTGTCAAGAGCATCAATTGTTCCTAATGTGTTACCATTTAACGCAATAGTTACCTTTTGAGCTTTGTCTATAGTAACTGATTTTTCATTTCCAAAAAAGTCACCATCTCCTGCCATGTGAGAAACATAAGATTTAGCATTTTCAGGGAACGCTTTTAGTCTGTGTGGGTGATTTTGTGCAAACTTTTTAACAGCTTTTGCTGCTCTTCTGTCTGAGTTTCCTTCTCTTAGTACTGGGTTAACAGCAGAACCAAGACAAGTGCTGTATTTAGCTTTGATAGCCTCTTCTTCTTCATTTGCTGGGTTTTCAGGATAGTTAGGTATGTCGTAACCTTGACCTTGAAGTTCTGAAATACAATCTTTTAATTGACCAACTGAAGCTGAAATATTTGGAAGTTTAATAATATTTCCATCTGGTTGAAGAACAACTTCTCCGAGTTTAGAAAGCTCATCAACTGCCAGACCCATTGCAGAAAGAACTCTTCCTGCCAATGAAATGTCTGAAGTTACAACAGAAACACCTGCAGCCTCTGTAAACGCGTTTACGATTGGTAACAATGAGTAAGTAGCTAATGCTGGTGCCTCATCAATTTTTGACCATATAATTTTTGGTAATGACATGTGTCTTCCTTATGTGTAGTTTAATAGCATGAGTTTAGCAATTTTTTTTAAATAGGAGAATGAAAGTCGGCTTTGAGAAAAATTATCTTTATTGGTTGTTTCTTTCTTACACAAAGAGCTTGATTATGCTTAAAAAAGTGTTACCTATATATAGAGAAAAATAAGAAAATATTTAAATTCATTTATATAGATATCACTTTTCTAATTATTATTATTATTCTTTGGCTGTATTGATTCCTGGATTGTCAGGAGTCCCTATATAGTCACTAGGTGTAGAGAAACTAAACTTTACGAAACCATAAACAGCACTTATAACAAGTAAGCCTATAATAATGTTTCGTACCAATCTTTTCTTTTCTGGAGTTTCAGTTCCATTATAATCATCTATCTGACCTAATGACGGTTCGCCTTCTAGTCTCATAATATAATCCTTTATTATTAAATTTATAAGTTTATACTATACTAAGTATAAAAATAAACTTACAGATATTATTAGTTATAGGATAATTTTTATAATTTGTCAAATATTTTATTGACAAATGCCATTTTTATAGCTTCCTACGGTTCTAATAATAGAATCTTTATCTGCCTCTATACGTTTGCCACTCAGTTCACTGTCTATGACTCTTTTTATAAGTTGGTCAAGACGGGTCACTTGATAACAAGAAACTTTTGGTTCTTCATGACTGTTACCTACACCAGAGTCATCGGTTAGCCATAAGTAACGCCCTTGTGTAAAGAGTGCTAAGTTACGCATAACATACTCAGCTTTTTCTGCCACACCACTTGCTCCAATAGGGTAGATATGAATGGCTTCTTTACGAGCTTTTTCTATAAGAGGAACTATTTTTTTAATATTTTCATCATGAGGAGGTGCATCGGCTACTAAAAACATCATGCGTACTCCATCTTTAGCGTCCCATGAAGCATCTAAAGCTTTTTCTACTCCTGCTTCCATGGCTTCAGGGTAATCACCTCCACCATTGGCTGATTGATTAGAGAGTTGTTTTTGCATTTTATTTTTATTGGAAGTAAATGGAAAGTTTTTTACTACATAGTCATCACCTTTATCTTTATAAAGGGTTAAGCCAAAACGAATGTCTACATCGGGATGTTTTGCTTCTATGTTAGATACGATGGCATCAAACTCTTTACTTAGGTAACGCATCTCATCTCCCATGCTTCCTGTGGTATCGACCACAAACATAAGGTCAAGTGTTTTAGGAAGAGTTTGCTTTTTATTAAAGGCAATGACAAACTCTTTTTTACTACTTAAGTCAATAGGCTGACTTTTGCCATTGAGGGTTATGGTAGTTTGTGTTGGAATATTATCTACCGTAGGGAAAATGTAGAGTACTCCTTGCGAATTGGTATAACCTATGAAGTCACCAACTTTAACTTTAATATGGTTAAGTCCTTTTCCGTTAGCACTCTCTATGGTTAGTTTTACTCTATCTTTTGTAGCCATAAAAGGTAGAGTACTCTCTTTGTTTGACTGTAATACTCTGTCTACATATTTTTGGAAATGAGAAAGGTTAAGGTTGTCATCAACATCGGCTGCTGTTAAAATACCAGATTGCACAGCTGATTGATGAGTGTCAGGATATTCTGAAGGAGTAGGTACAGGAGTTGGTGGTATAGGTAGAGATGGGTGAGGTTCACCTACGGCAATACCTGCTACAGGTGCAGGTGAGGGCATAACAATAGGAGATATATCTCCACCATAACCTACATCTGCTTCACTTACTGCTGATGAATAGGAATCAATACTACTACTATCTCTAGAGGCTGATTTTTCGCTACAACCTGTAAATAAAGTGAAGATTAGGGTTAAAAGAATGAGAAACTGTCGCATGGTCTATCCTTTATGTTGATATGACCTATTATAGCAAAATAAAGTAATAAATTTGTGTTTGGAAGAGTGGGTGAAGAGGATAAAAGGTTACCAAGAAAGGTAACCTTTGTTTAACGTGAAGAACTAGTCAGCAGTTTCACCTGCAGCACCTTGTTCTATCATACCAACCATTGCATTGCTTACATCAGTTGCATATTTAAGTAGTTCGTCTGGAAGTACGTGACCACCGTGAATCATCATCTCTAAAGACATAGTGTATAACCAAATGTCACCGTTATCATCTTCTACGATTCCAACTCTACAAGGCATGAAACCTACAAACTCGCCAGAGAAACTTAAGAAAATATCAGCAATTGATGGTGAACAGTATGAACGAATGTGTGTATATTTCCCACCATCTTTCATAAACTTACCACCTCTTGGCATAGTTTTTTCGTCAACCAATGCAAGACCGTATCCGTCAGCTACTTCATCCATAACTTCAAGGGCATTTGCAATAGCTTCTTCTTTAGAAGTACCATCTTCAATAACCAATTTTCTTTTAATAACCATACCCTTAGCTGGGTCACCAGTTGTTAATACTTTGTCTGCCATATTCATGTAAAGACCTAAAGCTTGAGGATCCATTTTCCCTAAACTTGAACCATATTTAACACCTACAAGTACTGCAGCGATAACTACAATAAAACCTATAAGGGTAAAAATTCCTTTAATAAAACTCATTATGTTCCTTTTTTCCGTATTGGAAGAATTAATGTTTAAAATAGTTTTGACACCATTTAATAATCTATTATAATAAATTATTATTAAATAAAGGTTTATCCATAGTATCTATTTTAATATTGTGATATATAAGTATAGTATTGAAGCTATTTTGGTTAACTATTTATTATTAATCTATTAATATTATTTGTATAAACTTATAATATTCTTAATAATAATTATTCAAATATGAGGAAAAACCTATATGAAACAGATAAAAAAGGTACTTTTTAGTACGATAACTTTAGTAGCAATAACAGCATGTGGCAGTACGCAAGAGTCGAAAATTGATAATTTACCATTGGATACACCAGAAATATCTAATAATTTTAAAAATGAGTATTTAGATGCGATTAATAGAGCCAGAAGTGAGAGTAGAACATGTGGGACTGCTGGTTACTTTGAAGCAACAAGAGCATTGCGTTGGAATGATAGACTTTATGGTGCTGCCTATGAACATAGTAATGATATGGCTACAACCAATACTTTCTCTCATAATGGTTCAGGTCAAGCATCTGATGTTGTTGGCGTGTCACTGGGTAAATCTAGTACAGCAGGAGAGAGAATAAGTGCTTATGGGTATGCTTGGCAACGATATGCTGAAAATATTGGAGCAGGTACAGATATTGATACAGCAGAAGAAATTGTTAATCAGTTATTAGCCAGTGATGGTCACTGTGCCAATATTATGAATCCACTTTTACAAGAGGTGGGCATGGCAATGGTTAAAAATACCAATACCCATTATGTGCATTATTGGACACAAGATTTTGGAACACCTAGAAATTAGTAGCTAACTGTTGGCTACTAATTTTTCCTCTTCATAAATTCCAAGATCTTTAGCTTCTAGTAAAATAGAACGGCTAACTTTCATTTTAGATTCAATAATAATATCTTGAAGTTTTGACTTAATGGTCAGTTGAAGAGGGTGTCTACCTGGATACTTTTGTGCCAAACAAAACAGCTCTTCTATTACTTTTGCATCAGGAAGTAAGCTCATAGCCAAAATAACAGGGTCAGCAATAGGTTCAGGTGTATGCTTTTGCTCTTTGATGGTTTTGACCTTCTCTTTTTTAGCATCTTTAAGGGATTCTATTTTTAGAATGTTCATACGTGTAAAGTCACCATCTTTGGTGATTTTTACTTTAAAGGCAATAGGCTTGTTCAAGTCAAAGTCTTCATCTAACTCTTGTAGTCTATTTTCAAACAGCATCAACTCGATGTTTCCATGTAAGTCCATAATGTTTGCGATACCAAACTTATTTCCTTTTTTAGAAATACGGGTGTTTATCTCCTCTATTTTACCTATAAAAAGTGCTTGAGATCCATCGGCTAAGTCATCTATTTCTGAACTTAGTGTGTAGTTTATCTCGTCGAGTTGTTCTCTGTATTTGTCAAGAGGATGCCCCGAAACGTAAAAACCTAAAGACTCTTTCTCTATGGCTAAAATATCGAGTAGGTCATACTCTGGCATATCTTTAATGTCTACAGTAACAGAAGTCATTTCCTCCCCACCACCAAAAAGAGAGCCTACAGCTTGTTTTTTAGCCAACATGGCTTTTCCTGCTGCTTCGGTTATGGCTTCTACTTGGCTAATTAAGGCACAACGTGAGTGACCAAAATCATCAAATGCTCCAGCTTTTGCTAAAGATTCAATAACCCTTTTGTTTACTTTTGAAGCATCTATTCGGGAGACAAAGTCATTCATGTCTTTAAACTCTCCACCCTCATCACGGGTTGCAATAATGGAGCTAATCGCCACATCACCAGCACCTTTTAATGCACCCATACCAAAGAAGACAATCTTCTCTCCCTCTATCTCATCGGCTTGAAAAACCAAGTCAGAACGGTTGATGTGAGGTGGACGTAGGGTAATACCTAGGCTTTTTAACTCATCGACATATTTTACAACCTTATCGGTGTTGTTTTTTTCTAGGGTTAAAATCGCAGCCATAAACTCGGTAGGGTAATAGTGTTTAAGGAATGAGGTATAGAAGGTAATCATCGCATAGGCAGCTGAGTGGGATTTGTTAAAACCATACCCTGCAAACTTAACAATAAGGTCGAAGAGCTCTCTAGCTGTCTCCATGTCGTGACCTTTTTTACCAGCACCTATGGCAAACTCTTCTTTAAGTTTGTCCATCTCTTCTTTAATTTTTTTACCCATCGCACGACGTACCAAGTCAGCCCCACCGAGGCTAAATCCACCAATGGTCTGAACAATCTGCATAACTTGTTCCTGATAGACAATAACCCCATAAGTAGGTTTTAAAATGGGTTCTAGCTCTGCAAAGGCATAGGTAATCTCTGCACGTCCATGTTTACGCTCAACAAAGTCGTCGAGCATACCAGACTCCATAGGTCCAGGTCTATACAACGCCAACATCGCAATAATATCTTCAAATCCATTTGGCTTAAGCTTTTTAGCAAGGTCTTGCATACCAGCTGATTCTATCTGGAACAGTCCCAGTGTATCTCCTGTGGAAATGTACTCATAAACAGCAGGGTCATTAATGTCTTCTTCTATAAAGTTAATACGTTTCCCATGACGTTTCTCTACAAGTTTAAGTGCCTCTTCTATAACCGTTAGGGTCTTAAGACCCAAGAAGTCAAACTTAATAAGGTCAACATCTTCAACGTATTTACCGTTGTATTGGGTCGCCAATGTATCTTGTCCACTTGGTTTAAAAAGAGGAGTCTTTTTCCATAACGGTTCATTGGAGATAACAACACCAGCAGCGTGAGTTCCAGCATTTCGGTTAAGACCTTCAAGTGCTAAAGCATAATCCCATGTACGTTTTGCCAAAGGGTTACTGTCACAAAGCTCTTTTATTTTAGGCTCTTTTGCATACGAATCTGTTAGGTTAATTCCCAACTCATCGGGAATAAGCTTTGCCATGGCATCAGCTTGAGAGTAGGGCATGTCAAGAACACGGGCAACATCACGTATAACCCCTTTGGCTTGAAGTTTACCAAAGGTAATAATTTGGGCGACGTTGACCCTACCATATTTGTTGATAACATAGTCCAAAATCTCTTGACGACGGGCTTGACAGAAATCCATGTCGATATCTGGCATCGATACACGTTCAGGGTTTAGGAATCTCTCAAAAAGTAGACCATAAGGAAGTGGGTCAATATCGGTAATTTCTAGTGAGTAAGCAACCAGTGAACCAGCAGCAGAACCACGCCCTGGACCTACGGGAATGTCCATCTGTTTTGCAGCATCGACAAACTCCCAAACAATGAGCATATAACCTGGAAATTTCATGGAGTTAATTATGTCCATTTCTACTTGTAGACGGTCACGATACTCTTTATGTTTCTCTTCAGGGACGATTTTCAGACGTTGTTCAAGCCCTTTTCTACAGAGATGATTAAAGATAACTATGTCGTTATCTAATGAATACTCTGCATCTGGTTCAGGTAGAGTTACACCTTCTTCTTCTGCTACTTGACGAGCAAATTTAAAGTTAGGTGGTGTTGGGTTTCCTAGTTTTATCTCTAAGTTACATTTGTCAGCTATCTCTTGAGTATTGGCAATGGCTTCGGGAATGTCAGCAAAGAGTTCAGCCATCTGTTCTGGTGATTTAACATAAAACTCATGTACAGAGTGACGCATTCTATTAGGGTCATCGTAAAGTTTGTTCATCGCGATACACATAAACGCCTCGTGTGCATCAGCATCTTTTTGTAGGGTGTAGTGGGTATCATTGGTAGCGATAATTTTAATGCCAGTCTCTTGACTTATCTGAATAATCTGTTTGTCGATATTGTACTGATGGTCAATTCCGTGACGCATAATCTCCATATAGAAATCATCACCAAAAACCTCTTTATATCGTAAGGCAACTTTTTTTGCTTCATCATAACCTAAAGCTCCATTTTTAACATTTCTGTCACTGAGATTTAGGTGCCAGTTAATTTCTCCTTGAAGACAAGCAGAAGAACAAATAAGTCCTTCGGAGTTCTCTTTTAACATCTTCCAGTTGATTCTTGGATAGTAGTAAAAACCATGCATAAAGGCTTGTGAGCTTAAGTACATGAGGTTTTTGTAACCTATATCATTTTTTGCATAGAGACAGAGGTGAAAACGTTTTCTAGTTGATTTGTCGTTGATTTCCTCTTCATTATGAATGTAGGCTTCCATGCCTATAATAGGTTTGATACCATTTTTTTTCATTTCATTATAAAAGGTAATGGTACCAAACATGTTTCCATGGTCGGTCATGGCAACGGAGTCCATGCCCATCTCTTTTATTTTTTTTGCGAGTACAGGTATTTTGTTTGCACCATCGAGCATAGAGTATTCTGTGTGTAAGTGTAAGTGAGTAAATTTAGGTTTATTATTTTCAGGTTCTTGGGACATTCTTTGCCTTAAAATTTATGATTTATTGGCGAATATATCATCTTTTTTGTGAAGAGATGATGAAAGAAATAATATTTTTTTATATGAATAATGCTAAGAAATGTTATAATATAAGATAAAAAGAGTGAACTTATATAGATTTTTATAATTTCACTATATTTTCATATTTAATTATAGTATTATATTAATAGGAATAGTTCAACAGGTAAGGGAGAATATCGTTATGGATTGGAATAAGTTTAATAATCTTTCAATATTAATTATTGATGATGACCAGTTTACAAGAGAGTTAATAGAAACAATTTTAAAGAAAGTACCAGATATTACCATTTATCAAGCACAAGATGGTGTAGAGGCTTTAAGCGTCATTAATGAAGTTTCATTGGATATGGTTTTTTTGGATTTATACATGCCAAATATGAATGGTAAAGAGTTTATGGACAGCTTAAGAGCAAGTGGTAAAAGTGAATCGTTTCCTATTGTTTTGATAACAACAGATAGGTTAACACGAAGTGAACTTAAAGAGATTGGTGCGAATCATTATTTAACAAAACCTTTTGATTTTAACAGTTTTTTAGAAAAAACATATCTGTTTTTAGATGATTTTAAATAGATGAAACATAAGGTAATAAGTACAGACTCTATAGAGTTATTGATAAAGAAAATTGATAAGACTATAAAAAATAGTTTTATGCCAACATTAGCATTTGTTTATGTATCTGTTGATTATGACATAGAATATTTGGTAAAGTTATTATCAAAGTATAAATTTATGGTTGTAGGTTCCAGTACTGCAGGTGAGATTTATGCAGACAAGAAAGTTGGTATACATACAAAAGAAGGTAGTTTGACTTGTATGTTGGTCAATATGGATGCTTCTGCTTTTTCTTTAAAACTTACAAGAAACAAAGACAATCAGTTTTCTAATCTAGGAAAAAAGATTGGTACATGGGTCGATAACAAATTTTCTAATGCCTCACTATTGACTATAACAGCAGGTTTAGACTTTGATAATGAGAGTTATGTTGATGGTATTCAGGAAAAACATAAAGATGTTTTTGGTGCTTTGGCTGCTGATGATAGAAAGTTCAAAGAAACCTATGTTTTTTCTAAAAAGAAAATAGTAAAAGACGGGGTATTGGCTTTAGCGATAGATAAAGATAAAATAGATATCGTATTGTCTCAAGGCTTTGGTTGGTCAGGTATAGGGATTCAACGTGTTGTAACAAAATCAAAGAAAAATATTGTTTATACCATTGATGATAAACCTGCTATAGAATTTTATACGGAATATTTAAACATCAGTTCTGATGATATGCCTTGTATGGGTATAGATTTTCCTATGGAAGTGATATCTCAAGAGGGTGAAATAGTTAACAGAGCTGTACTTGATATCAATGAAGATGGTTCTTTGGTTTGCGCAGGACATGTTAAAGAGGGGTCAAGAGTAAAAATATCTATTCCTATAGGGTTAAAGGTTATTGATACAGTTATTGATAGTATTAAACATGTAAAAAATGCTGAGATGCTTAATCCTGATTTGACGCTTCTCTTTCCTTGTACAGCACATAAAAATCTTTTAGGAACAATCGGTGTTAATGAGATAGAAGCAGTCTTTAATCTAACGAAAAATAGACCTCTTATAGGATTTTATACTTATGGAGAATTTTCTTCATTTTATAGCTCTTCGGCTTTTCATAATGAGACTTTTGTAACCATACAAATGAGAGAAAAAAGATGAAAAAACGCGACTTAAAAGAGAAAATTAAAAAACTTGAAAAATATATAGAGCTATTAGAAGAGAAAAATTCTAAACTTCAACGAGATAAATTAACACTTTATCATCTGTTACATAGTGTTAATAAAGAGCTTGATGAGGTCTTGGTAGATAAACAAACCTTTATTGCGATGATGAGTCATGAGTTGAGAAGTCCTTTAAACCCTCTATTGGGAAATTGTGCATTGTTATTAAAAACAGATTTATCTGCACAACAAAAAAAATATTTAGGACAACTAAATGAAAGTGCTGAATTTTTAAAAGCACTGATATCTGATTTGTTAGATGTTTCAAAATTAAAAAAACGTAAAGTAAAACTAAATATACAAGAGTTAAATTTAGACAAGTTACTTTTATATTGTGCAGAATTAGTAGAATCTAAAATAGATAAAAATGTTGAATTTGAAGTTAATATTCCCGTACTTCCATATTATGTTCTTGCTGATAAAAAACATCTTCAGCAGATATTTGGAAATATATTAACGAATGCTGCAAAGTTTACTAAAGAGGGAAAGGTCACGTTTTCTTTAACAGAGATAAATCAAGTAGATAATAAGCTGGAAATTATAGTAGATATAGAGGATACAGGTCGAGGAATTCCTGAGGATATTAAGGAGACAGTTTTTGAACCATTTTCTTCTACTGACTTAGAACAAGGTACAGGACTTGGTTTGTATATTTCTCATGAATTAGCCACATTGATGGGTGGTGATATTATAGTCCAATCAGAAGAGGGAAAAGGTAGTAAATTTCGAGTTATATTTTATTGTGAAAAGTCTGTTGAAAAATCAAAAGATTTAATAGTAGATAAGTTGACCATTGATGATAAACGAGACTATTCTCATCTGAAAGTTTTAATTGTTGAAGACATTGATTTAAATAGAGCATTTCAAACAGAGTTGTTTAAAGTCTTTTTTTCGGTGACTGTTGATACAGCAGAAAATGGTAGAGTAGCCGTTGAAAAAGTTAAAACCAATAGTTATGACATTATTTTTATGGATATACGAATGCCCGTACTAAATGGTATAGAGGCTGCTAAAGAGATTCGTACTTTTAATAAAGATGTGCATATTGTCTGTATGTCAGCCAATGTTTATAGAGAAGATATGGATGAAGCAGAACTTGCTGGTATGAATGATTTTATAGAAAAACCTTTTGAGTATAGAGATATTGGAGCAAGACTTGCACAGGTGAGTTCAGTTATTTCTAAAGAGTCATTTGAGAGTCAAAGAAATTTGCTACATCAATTGGCGATGAACCATTTTCAAGACCATTTTGATGAAGAGACAAGTTTTAGACTTATAAATATTGCTGCAAAAGATTTAAAAAAGTCTATATTGATTATAGAAGAGAATATTTATACACAAAATATTAAAGTTTTAAAAGACACGTTTCATGCAATGAAAGGGATTTTTTCCAATCTTGGATTGGTGGTATTGGCAAAACAAGCCGATGAGTTACAACAGTTTGCACGTGAAAATGATATTTATAATATAGAAGAGAGAGTGGGAGACTTTTTACTTGATGCAAAAGAGTTTTTTGAGTAAACTCTTTTGTATGTTGGAGCTATACTTATTTACAAAAGTCTAAAAGCATACCCTCTTTAACAGCCTTATAACTCTCAACACCTACCAAACGTTTTACAATCTCAAGTCCAAAACATAGGGCTGTTCCCGGTCCCTTTGAAGTCATAATATTTCCGTCAGTGACTACAGCTTGGTCATCTCTATAACCTGGGTGATTTACTTCGTCAGCTGCTGCTGGGTAGCAGGTGTACTCTGTTCCTAAAACATCTGCCTTTTTTAGTGCATAGGCTGCTGCACAGATAGAACCGATGACTTTCTCTTTTTGTTTAAACTCTTTTAGTAGTCTTTGTACTGTTTCGTTCTCTGCTAAGGTGTAGGTACCTTCCCAACCACCAGGAAGTAAAATCATGTCGAACTCTTCGCTAAGAACATTGGCTATGGAAGTATCTGCCTTAATAGTAATACCATTGGCTCCTAGAACCATGTCTGTGTCTGTTTCACCATCCATGTGGGCTAGTCTAACACCTACACCACCACGTCTAAGTACATCTATAAGAGAGACTGCTTCAACCTCTTCAAAACCATTTGCTAAGGGGAGTAATACTAATGCCATAATCATTTCCTTTTTAATTTTTATATATTTGTCTGGATTATAGCAAAACTTAGATTGTTTTCTATACAATTAGAGGATTAATAATAGGAGTTAAAATGAATGAAATAATTCAAGCCATTAATACGTTTTTTGAGAATATACTTTTTTTTGATATTTTCTTTGGAACCATCGAGGGGAGCAGTTTTCCTTTTGTTGTGGCATGGCTAATAGGAGGTGGGGTTTTTCTTACTTTTAAAATGGGTTTTGTGAACCTTAGAATGTTAAGACACTCTTTTAATATTGTTCGAGGAAAATACCATACCAAAGATGACAAAGGGATTATTAGTCCTTTCCAATCTTTGGCAACAGCACTCTCTGCAACAGTAGGGATTGGTAATATCGCTGCTGTGTCTATTGCTATCTCTTTAGGGGGAGCAGGGGCTGCATTTTGGATGATAATGGCAGGTTTCTTAGGAATGACTTTGAAGTTTACAGAAGTAACTCTTTCTGTTAAATATAGAGAGTTTTTGCCTGATGGAACCATTATGGGTGGAGGTATGGAGTACTTATCTCGTGGTTTAGCAGACAAGGGCATGGTTAAAACAGGTAAATATATGGCAATGGTTTTTGCTTTTTTTATGATACTTGGAGCCATTGGAGCAGGAAATACTTTTCAAGTTTCTCAGTCTTTAACCATCATGCAAGGGCAAGTACCTTTTTTCAATGACTATCCATGGGTATTTGGTTTAATTTTGGCTATCGTGACAGGACTTGTTATTATTGGAGGAATTAAGCGTATTGCTCATGTGGCAGAGGCTATTGTTCCTTTTATGGTTGTTTTTTATCTTGCTATGGTCTTTTGGGTTTTAGGAACGTATTTTACAGCCATTCCTGATGCTTTTGCATTGATTTTTAGAGAAGCATTTTCGCCAACAGCTGTGGCTGGTGGTATTTTTGGTGCCATGGTACAAGGTTTTCAAAGAGCTGTTTTTTCTAATGAAGCTGGTTTAGGTTCTGCAGGTATTGCTCATGCTCCAGCACGAGTTAAATACCCTATACGGCAAGGTTTGGTCTCACTTTATGAACCATTTATTGATACGGTTGTTGTTTGTACCATGACAGCATTGGTTGTGATATTGACAGGTACTTATGCAGGTGGAACAGAAGCTCTTGATGCTGCTATTGCTGCGAAGCAGGGGGCTGTTATAACTTCTGCAGCATTTGGTTCAGTGGTTTCATGGTTCCCTACTGTACTTGGTTTTGCTATTTTTATGTTTGCATTTTCAACCATGATTTCATGGTCATACTATGGTGAAAGAGCATGGGTTTATCTTTTTGGTATTAAGTCCTCCATTATCTTTAAACTGATATTTTTAGGATTTATTATTATTGCAACCATAGTAGATACAGGGCTTATGGTTGATTTCTCTTCTATTTTATTTTTAGCACTGGCAGTTCCAAATATCTTTGGTCTCATAATTATGTCTGGTGATGTAAGAAAAATGTTAAAAGAGTATTTACTAAAGTTAAAGTCTGGCGAGTTAGATAAAGAAGCGATAAGGGATTAATGACTATTTTATAGAGTGTATTTGTTTGGATACACTCTTATGTTATAATAATAACATGGTAGATTTTATAAATACACTCACACCTTATTCTCCTCTTTATTTTTTATGGCATTTACTACTTCTACTTATTTTAATAGATATGACCAATCGTAGACGTGATCCTGCTATTATGATATCTTGGTTTTTAGTACTTTTGACCTTACCTTATTTGGGAATATTTTTTTATTTTCTTATAGGACGACGAAAAATTCGTGAGACACCTTTAAAGAGTTCATTTTCTATGCCTACAAAAGAGGATGAGTCTGAGTTAACATTACTTGAGAATGTTTTAAATCGTTATGGTATGCCTAAAGCAACTGAGGGTAATGAGTTTCAACTTATCTCCTCTGCTACTGAAGCCTATGGACAATTGATGAAAGCAATTGAAGAAGCAGAGGAGTCTATCTATTTAGCTACTTATATTTTCGATGATGACGCCGTAACAAAAAAGATAATAGAGGCATTGGCAAAAAAGTCACAAGAGGGTATTGATGTACGATTGCTCATTGATTCTTTTGGTTCATTGAAACTTTACCTTTGGTCAAAAGCATTGGAACCCCTTTATAGTGCTGGAGTTAAAGTAGAATTTTTTATGCCTCTTCGTCCTTTTTGGTACAACACCCATATAAACCTTCGACTTCATCGTAAAATTTATCTTTTTGATAAGAAAATTGTTTTTAGTGGAGGTATGAATTTGAGTAGTACATATTTAGGGAAAGATAGTACTGTAGAACAGTGGGATGATTTACTTTTTTCTATTAAAGGTTCTGCTGTTGCGTATTATTATAATGTCTTTATTTCTGATTGGAATTTTACAGTTGATGTTAAAGAACCTCTTTTATCTCCATCTCAATCAATTTTAAATATAGGAGAAGAACGAATTCAGGTTGTTCCTTCTGGTCCTGATATTGACAGCGATACTTTTTATGATGCTTTACTTGTAGCTATTTATGCTGCAAAAGAACGAATTTGGATTGTTAGTCCTTATTTTATACCAAACAACTCTTTACTAGAAGCACTTAGGATTGCTCATAAAAAAGGGGTAGAGGTAAAGCTTATTACTCCTAAAGTATCAGATAATATTTTTATAAATATAGCTCGTCGTAGTTATTTACATGAGATTCATGATTGGGGAGGAAAGGTAGCTCTTTATCATAAAAAGATGCTCCATGCAAAAGCTTTCTTAATTGATAACAGCACTGCTATAGTAGGAACACTTAACTTTGATAATCGTAGCTTTTTTTTAAATTATGAGATAGTTAGTATTGGTTATTCGTTGAATATGATTCGAGAAGTAGAGGAGTGGATGCTGGAACTTTTAGACAAGTCTACTTTAGGTATGGAATCTGTGGGAAAAGTAGAGAAGTTTTTAGAAAATTTAGGGCGTATTATTGCCCCACAAATATAAAGGCTGTATATGCAATATATTAATACCAAACCTATTTTAGAAAATAGCTTTTCTTTACTTTGTTGGAATGTTCATAAAGAGATGGGAAGAAAAAAATTTAATAATTTTTTTCTTCATCTGCAACATCAATATTATGCTGATTTAATACTACTTCAAGAAGCTACTTTAGATAGTGATACTTCTAAGCTTTTTCCTCGTCATCATTATAAATCTGCCAACAACATTAGGATGTGGAAAAAATCTTTTGGTGTATTAACAGCTTCAACTTCTTTATTAAAAAAAGAATTTTCATTAAAAACGATATATCGTGAACTTCATATAATGACGAAGAAAACATTATTGATTACTTCCCATAAATTAGCAAATGGTAGTAAATTGACAGTTGTAAATTTACATGCTATTAACTTTGTAAGAGCAGGAATTTTTATTAAAGAGATGGATAGATTATTGATTACTTTGAATGATATACGTGGACCACTTATTGTTGCAGGTGATTTTAATACATGGAGTGATAAACGGCTTATTCATCTTGATAGCTTTGCAAAAAATATGGGTCTTAAAATTGCTACGCTTCAAGATGATAAATATATTAAAAAACTTTTTTTCAAACCTCTTGATCATATATATTATAGAGAACTGGAACTTTTAGAAGCAGTGGTAATCGATACCAAGAAAATTTCTGACCATAATCCTATTTATGCCTCTTTTACTATTTTAAACCATCATAAAAGTAATGGGTGAAAGTTTAATAAATTTTTTATCTATCTTTGAGTAGTTTTACTCAAAGATAAAATATTATGGATTACCTTGTAGTAAACGTTTATAAGCATCTATTAAAGATGTATATGGGGGTACATAAACTTTTTTAGATTTACCATCTATTTTTATGGTCTCTTTCATGTCAAAATGTAGGTGAATGGATGTTTTAGTACTTCCCATATTGTTTGATACCAAACCGAGTCTCTCTCCACGATGTACTTTTTGACCTCTTTTTACTAAGACACTAGGTGAATCTAAATGTAAGTAACGATAGGTTCGACCAGATTTACCTCTTAGTTTAACAGTATATTTACCTATATAAGTAATGGTTCCATCTTCAACAGCTACAGCATAATATTTCTTTTTTTCACAAGTTGCTGTACGAATATCAACACCTTGGTGACCTTTTCCTCCAGGGCACAGAGGCATACCCCATCTTCTTTTTTCACAGTAGTTATCATGCCAAGGATATTGATAATTTTTCTCATCACATAAACTACCTTTTGGACCAAAAAGACCACCTATTCCATAAACTTGAGAGTTTAAGTAAGCTGGTGCAGATTCTATAGGAAAACGAATACCTGGAGCATAAATATAGTTATCACCATTACGTCCTTTTCCACTTTTTACTGGAGTTAGTTTTCCAGCTGGAGAATAGGTAAATTTTTTCTCTTCATCTGTTAGCTCTTTAGAGGGTTTTTGTTGACATCCTATGGTCAGTAAAAGCATAGGGATAATTAGCAGTTTTTTCATGCTCTTCCCCCTACCATAATAAGTCGATTGTAAAGATCTTTAATTAGTTTTGTTTCGGTACATCTTTCATCTGATTCTGGTTTATCACATTCTATTTCTATAGAATAGTTTACTCCATGTCTGTTAAATTCAGCTGTCATTATTCCCTCTTCTTGTTCAAATGTTACAGCTGGAGTAGTTTTTAATATTTCTTTAAACTCTTGCTTATTTGAGACACTCTCTTGGTAAGTTTTATCTCCTGAAACCATAACGGTTGCACCTTTAAATAGAAAAGATATCGTATAAAAGTTTTTATCTGCTACAACAATCATATTTTTATCATAAGCATAAGAGTTTGGAATGTATACAGGTAGTTTTACATCTTTAATTCCCTCTGTTAAAACCTTAGGATAAGGTATGGAAGGTTTTTGCTGTTTAGCATTTGGTTTAGGCCATTTGATATCTAATATACCACTATCTGCATGTAGAAATGAAAATATAAAAGGTATTATTAATAATAAACGCATGGTGACTCCTTGTTTAAATTTATGTATTCTATTATACATTGCTTCAACTGTGAGGGTATTTAGGATAAACTTAGCTAAAACTTTATATAATAAATAAATTTAAAAAAATAAGTTTTTATAAATAATATTATTTTGTATAATTCAACATTTTTAAATAATAAATTGTATATTATTCCATATAAATAAAAAATGAATATTTTATTTTCTTATCCATCCATGTCATCAGGGGACTCCGTGTTATTCAATAGTTACGAATTTATTTTCATATTTTTACCAATCTCATTTTTAATATATTTTTATTTGAATTACAAGCATTATATACAATTAAGTAAATATTTTTTACTATTTTCTAGTCTGTTCTTTTATAGTTGGTGGAATATAGCTTATCTACCGATTATACTCACTTCTATTCTATTTAACTACACTATGGGAACAATTTTAACTAAAGAGCGTTCATTTTATTTTAAGAGAAAAACCATATTAATATTTTCTATTCTTATGAATGTTTTACTTTTGGCATACTTTAAATATACGGACTTTTTATTAGAAAATATAAATTTTGTATTTGATACGGATATGCAATTATTGCATTTGGCTTTACCTTTAGCGATATCTTTTTTTACTTTTCAACAAATCGCTTACTTGGTAAGTTCTTATAGACAAGAGACCCGAGGATATAAGTTTATAGACTACAGTGTATTTGTTACTTTTTTCCCTCAACTTATAGCTGGACCAATTGTTCATCATAAAGAGATGCTGCCTCAATTTGAAGATAAAAATAACAGATTACTTAACTATAAAAATATTGCATTGGGACTATTTATTTTTTCAATTGGATTATTTAAAAAAGTAATTATTGCTGATACTTTTTCAGAGTGGGCAACAACAGGTTTTGATAAAGCAGAATATTTAAACTTTTTAGAAGCTTGGATAACAAGTTTCTCTTATACTTTTCAACTCTATTTTGATTTTTCAGGATACACAGATATGGCAATAGGATTGGCATTATTATTTAATATTAGGCTTCCTATTAACTTTAATAGTCCATATAAAGCCACAAGTATACAAGACTTTTGGAGAAGATGGCACATCACATTAAGTAGATTTTTAAGAGATTATATCTATATACCTTTAGGTGGGAATAGACATGGTAGCGTTAGAATGTATACGAATCTTATGATAACTTTTATCATAGGAGGAATTTGGCATGGAGCAGGTTGGACTTTTATTTTATGGGGGTTTTTACATGGTGGGGCTTTAGTTGTTCATCGTATTTGGAAACAGTTAGGAGGTAACCTTCCTATTTGGTTGGCATGGTTTGTTACCTTTAACTTTATTAATATTTCTTGGGTTTTCTTTAGAGCTACTGACTGGGATAGTGCAATGAAAGTTCTTTCAGGAATGTTAGGATTAAATGGTTTGGCATTACCTAGTGCCTTATCTACAAAGTTAGCTTGTCTCGCACCATATGGTGTCACATTTAATGAATGGATAAATAACCTTGGTGGTAATAATATAATGATTCCTTGGATTCTAGCAGGATTTATTATTGTACTTTTTTTTAGGAACAGTAGTGAAATGTTAGATAATTTTAAATTAAACTATATTTCATTGTTTTGGGCAGGTATAGCATTTGTGGTAAGTGTATTATCACTTAATAAAGTATCAGAGTTTTTATATTTTAATTTTTAGAAGGAAGAGTAATGGTAAGTGAAAAAAAATGGGTGAAACTTTGGATTATCATAATAATACTTATTCCAATAATAGCACTATTGAATTATATTATTGATCCAAATGGAATGAATAATAAGATTCTTATAGAGGGTATAAATAGTAGTAAAAAATCAAATACGGGTTATAGTTATAGATTTAAAACAAATAGATTGGTTGATGATAATTTTGATACATTAATGTTGGGTACATCTAGAATAGGGGTAATGGATCCAACAGTAGTAGACAGTTATTTAAATGGGCATACCTTTAATCTAGAAGCTCCAGCTTCAGTAACAGAGATGCATTATAAACTCTTTAAATATGCATTAAAATATAATAATATTAAGAATGTAGTCTATGGTATAGATTTTATGGCTTTTAACGGTAGTCGTACTTTAAATAAAACATTTCCAGAATTTAAGGCATTAAATAATAAAATTATAAATGGAGAAAAAATTTCTAATTATGATTTATATTTTAATTTAGAGACGACTAAATCTAGTTTTTACGTATTGTATAAAAATTTAACCAATCAAAAGATAGTTGCAGAACAATTTTTACAAAATGGTATGAGAGTTTTTTATCAGTATATAGATAGTTTAGAAAAAGGTAATTATAGTTTTGAAAAAAGAATGGATTATACCTTTCGTGAATATTATAATAATGTTAATGGAATATATAAAAATTATAAGTATTCAGAAAATTATTTTAACTATTTTTCTAAAATTATAAATGAATGTAAAAAAAATAACATTAAGGTATGGGTTTATATTCCTCCTGTGTACAATTTACATTTTGATTCTTTAAAGCCAGCAGGTTATTATGATGAATTTGAAAAGTTTAAAAGAGATTTGGTAAAAGTTACCAATTATATAGATTTTACAGGGCATAATACCATCACCAATAATTCTGAAAATTTTTGGGATAGTTCTCATCTAAGAGTAAATATGACCAAACCAATTATGGCAAGAATTTTTAAAGACAAGAGTGTGAATGTTCCTAATGATTTTGGTGTGCTTGTAACTCCAGAAAATATTGAAACTCATTTAAAAAACTTGAGAGGTCAAGTCAAGGAATTTGACTTAGATAAAAGGTTAAGTTATCAATAGTTACTTATAGAAAGTAATTTTATTTAGATTACTACCTTCATAAATTACTTAACATAACACCTCTTTATCTTGACATTTGCATATGGGCAGTACTATGACTTAAGGAATGCTGTTGCTTTGGTGTACTAGAGCTATTTCTATGGATTTGCATACTGGCACTATTATGATTATAGTTTCTTGAATTGTTATAGTTTCTAGAGTTGTTATCACTTCTTGAATTATTATAATTTCTTGAGTTGTTATAGTTTCTAGAGTTAGAGTTGTTATAACTTCTATGGTTATTATTGTCTCTGTTGTATTGATTATCGTTATATCTTTGTGTATTATAGTTTGTAATACTACTTCTACTATGGCTTTGGTTAGTGTTGTAGTTCCGTCTAGGAATGGTCATTCTAGCATTGTCTCTATATTGATAGTTTTGTCTGTATCTATTGTTGGGATAGTATCTATTTTCATAATAGTGTCCATAAACCATATGGTCAGGTTCTCTATAGCAGTGAACACTGTTCCAGTTATTTACTCTATGATGTCTATATGCTCTTTCGTGATGATGTCTTGGTATAAAGTAACCTCTTCTGTACCTTCTATCATCATAGGTATAGAGTGAATTATATGTAAAAAAGATATTGTTATAGAAATAACCTGTATTATCATAGTAACCGTAATAGTATCCATCATCATTATAGTAGCCACTGTTGTCATAATCAAAATCTTGATATCGCTTGTCATAACGGTGATGGTCTGTTTTAAAGGTATGGGTATCTGTCACGCTACTGGTACTAGGAACGACTGTTTTTGTATAGCTTTTACTATATGTACTTGGCATTTGTTTTGCTATAGTCTCAGCAGTAATGGTCTGTTTTTCTATAACTTTGTCTATGGTACTACTTCCAGCTCCAATAGGCGTTCCTAAACTGTTATCAGCGAGTAATGAAGTAATTAAAACTGAACCTACAAATAAGATTTTTTTCATAGTTAATCCTTTAATATAATTTTAATAATAGGCTATATTTGTGGAGTATTAGTGTTATTTGGGTTAAATATTGTATTCTTCTGTTATGAAAATAGCAAGTATAGATGTAGGATTAAAACGAATAGGTGTGGCAATTTGTCTTGATAGAAAGATAGTTTTCCCTCAAGATGCCATTTTAAGGGTCAATAGAAATCAAGCTGCACGTGATGTTAAAAAAGTTTTAGCAGAATGGGAGATTACTACTTTAGTAGTGGGGCTTCCTAAAGGTGGCTCTAGTGAAGAGGAGATGGAGCGACGTATTAAACATTTTGTGGGTTTACTTGAATTAGAAAATATAGAAATTTTTTATCAAGATGAGCAGGGGACATCAGTAGAAGCTAAAGAGTTGACACAAGGAGTTTTTCGTCATAAAAAGGATGGGAAAATAGACTCCATAGCAGCAAAAATTATTTTGGAGCGTTGGTTATGAAAAAGAAGTGGAGTTTCAAAAACATTATAAAAGAGATAACAACAACACTTTTAATATTTTTTGTTCTGAGTATGCTTGTAAACTATATACGAAAACCTGATATTAATGAAAATATATATAGCTATAAATTAACTGATATCAAACATAATAAAATAGATTTTAAAGCTTATAAAGGTAAACCTTTAGTAGTCCATTTTTGGGCAACTTGGTGTCCTGTTTGTAAGCTAGAAGTAGCCAATATAGAACAACTATCAAAAGAATACAATGTAATAACTATTGCTGTCAATTCAGGTTCTGATGAAGAGCTAAATACTTTTATGACAAAACATATGTTAACTTATAAAGTCATACATGATAAATCTGCTCATTTGGCTAAGAAATTTAATATAGAAGTCTATCCTACAACACTTATTTATAATAAAGAAGGTGAGCTAAAATTTGCAGAAGTTGGGTACAGTACAACTTTAGGTTTAAAAGCACGATTAGAATTAATTAATTAATTTCAATTTTTAACATTGTTTTTACTCATAAAGTGTATACTTTTAGTATGAAAAAAATTATAATATTAAATTTATTACTTATGGCTTGGGGTGAGGCAACAGAGTATCAGTTGAATCATATAAAAAAAGGTGGAACGCTTAATGTTCGTGAAGTTCCTGTAGTAGACTCAAAAACAGTTGTGGGACGTATTCCTGCCAATGGGACAGGTATTCGTATTAAACATTGTAAGTTTAATGAGTCTGGTGATGAGTGGTGTTATATTAACTACCCACTTGGTGGTTACCATTTAGAGGGTTGGATAAATCGTTACTACCTTAAGGCAATGAAAGAGAATACCACTTCAAAAAGACATATTACAAATTTTTTATCTAATTTTTATATGGCAGATGAAGAGAATTTTTTAGATAAACTACAAGTATTTTATGAGTTTCCTATGCAACAGTACTTTAATAAAACACATGTTTCTGTCATGCAACTGCGTTCTAAAAAAGTAAACTATTACAAAAAGTGGGTAAAACGTAGTTATCGTTTAACACATATGAAAATATTAAAACGACATGATAAATATATTGATGTTCAAACTACAGTTTTATGGACTATAAAAGATAGAGATGATGAGAGTCAATCGGGTAGAGATATTCAAAAGATTCGTTTACTTCCTAGGGACAATACTTTTAAAGTATTTGCCATTAAAAATTTAAAACATACTATTTTCCCCAAACCAGAGCCTGTGCTTGAAGAGAACAATACAATGGTTGGTAATGAAGAGAATGTAGATGTAAAAACTATTTTACCTGAGGTAAAAAATCCTACCGTTGCAAGTAATAAAAAGTATTATATTAAAGCAGGTAGTTTCTTTGGTGAAATCAACAGTGCATATTTATCTAAAATTACAGCTAATGGATTTGGATATATGGTTCAAAAGGCAAGTCAAAATGGTAATACGATTAGAAGAGTATATATAGGACCATTTAAAGGGAGTGAGGATGCTTCTCAAGCATTACCTAAAGTTAGAGCAACTATTAACCCTAATGCCTATATACAAAGTTTAAATAATTAACATAGCATCACCATAGGAGAAGAATCGGTACTCTTTTTCTATGGCTTCATGATAGAGTTCAAGAGTTTTTTCTCTTCCAATAAAAGCTGAAACCAACATAATAAGTGTACTTTTAGGCAAGTGGAAGTTTGTTAAAAGGTAGTTTACCCGTATGGGTTTGTTTTGTGGATTTAAAAACAAGTCACACTCTCCATCTTTTTTTCCTGTTCGTGCAAAGTATTCTACTGTTCTGGTTACTGTTGTACCTATGGCAAGTATTTTTCTGTCAGATTTTAAAATGTCAATACTCTCTTGAGGTATATGAAAATATTCAGAGTGCATGGGATGGTCTAAAATATGTTCTGCTTCTACAGGTTTAAATGTACCTGCTCCAACATGTAGGGTTACTTTATGGGTCTTATATTGTTCTTCAAATTTTTTAAAAAGCTCAGGTGTAAAGTGTAGAGAAGCTGTAGGTGCAGCAACGGCTCCAGCATTTTTAGCAAAGAGTGTTTGATAGTCTGTTTCATCTTCTTTGTTGTCTTCTCTTTGAATATATGGGGGTAGGGGAACATGACCTATTTTATCTAGAACTACAACCAATTCTTCAAAACGAATCTCTTTATCATAATGTTTAAAAGTTACTATGCGTGAACCATCATCATTTAATACAGTAACTGTTGCTATTAAATTATCATCAAATAGAATTTCTGTTCCAATTTTTACTCTTCCTTTGGTCATAACCAAATATTCATGAGCATTTATGGGTTTGTTAAAAAGCAGTTCTATTTTTCCTCCACCTTGGTCATTTATGGATTTTTTATGTCCAAATATTCTGGCTTTTATAACTTTTGTATCATTTAAAAAAATATCACAATCAGGGGGTAAAAAGTCAAGTATATGCTGAAAAGTAGTATGGGTAAGTCTGTTTGTTTGACGATTATAAACCAAGAGTTTTGCATGGTCTCTTGGGTATACAGGTTCTGTAGCTATGAGTTGCTTTGGCAACTCATAGTCATAACTGGAGGTTAAAAGTTCTTTGTTAATCATCTATTATAGTGCTATTATTTTTTATTGACATCTTCAATATCTAAATCTTCATCATCATCTTCTGTCTCTTCTTTATATGGATTAACCATACGTACTATAAATATAGAGATAATATAAAGTAAAATTAGTGGACCTGCCATAAGTAACTGGGTGATAACATCAGGTGGTGTTAAAATAGCTGCAAAAACGAAAATAATAAGTACAGCATAACCAAAGAAGTCACGTAAACTTTTGTCAGTAACCAGACCAAGAACTCCAAGAAAAAATAAAATAACAGGAAGTTCAAAAGCCACACCAAATCCAAAAAGAATTTTAGTAAAAATCCCTACATATTCATCTAGTGTTTGCAAGAAGTTAACCAAATTACCAGCAAACATCCATAAAAATTGAAATCCTAAAGGTATAACAACCCAGTAGGCAAAAGCAGCACCAAGTAGAAACATAAAGGTAGATACTGTAACAAATGGAACAACATATTTCTTTTCATTATCATAAAGCCCTGGAGCTATAAATCCCCAAAGCTGAAAAAATACAACAGGTAAAGAGAAAAGAAAACCTGTAAATATAGAAATTTTAAGTGCTGTAAAGAAAATACCGATACCACCAATAAACGGATCTCCCTTAACTACACCCATAAGAGGAGCTTTTGCAAAAGCAATAATTTCTTGGTTAAATCCAAAAGCGACAAAGGCAAAAACAACAACGACAGCAACAGAAATTGCTAATCGTTTTCGTAATTCAGTTAAATGTGGTTTAATATCTGCAAACATTATTTTTCACTACTTTCTTTTTTCACTTCTTCTTCATTTTGGATCTCTTTTATAGAACTCTCTTTTACAGTTTTTTTCTTGAACTCTATCTCTTTTTGTTTTGGTTCAACCTGTGTTGCTACGGGTTCATCTTCTAGTTGTGTCAATGATGCAAATTTATCTTTGATAGAACGTTCACCCATTGGATTAAGGTTTTTAAAACCTTGTAATTCCTCTGTAGCAGAATCAAGTTTTGCTTTATAGTTAAGTGCTTCTTCTTTAAGCTCAGCTATATTTATCTCACTGTCAAGAGACTCTTTAGCAGAGGTAATTGCTTTTTTGGCACCTTTTATAAACTTTGCAATCTCTACCATAGCACCTGGCAGTTTATCTGGTCCTAAAAATAGTATGGCGACGATGGCAATCATGAGAATTTCTGTAAAACCCATTCCAAACATTGTAATCCCTTGTTTTGAATTACTGTTATTTTATCGAAATAGATTGAGAGTTAAGGGTAATAGATGAATTATTGGAGGTTATTTTAGTAGATTATGTGTGTTTTGGTGCGTTTTGAACGCACCAAAATAGAGGCTAGTAGAGACCAAATTTCCCATCTGCTCTTTTATACATAACACGCATGAGTCCATCATGGTCATTAAATACTATAAATTGTCTTTTCTTTTCAGCTTTAAGTGCTTCTATAGCTTCATCAAAATCTAGTGGTTTATGAAGTTCTAAATCCATTGGAACCAATTCTATCTCTTCTTCAGTGTCTAAGTCTAGAACTGCTTCAGCTTCAAGACCTAAGTCTTTAAATGACATAACTTTATGATCTTTAATTTTATCTGCATGTCTTCTTAGTGCTTTTTTAGCTCTATCGATTGCTTTGTCGGTTGCAGCGTAAACATCTTTGTCTCTTTGAGTAATAACAATGGTATTTTTATCTTTAAGGTTAATAACCAGTTCAACTGATACACCTTCTTTAGATTTGTTATCAGCTGTTACAATGATATTGGTTGAAATGATATTTAAATTATATTTGTCTAAGCTATCAATACTAGCTGAGATATGTTCCCTTATAGATTCTGATAGGTCAAAACGTCTTCCCACTATATTTTTACTCATGATAAATCCTTTTGTGTTTTTTAAACTTAAACTTTCTAAAAGAAGGTACTCAACTCCTTTTAGCTCTTAATTCAAGTACTAATATTATACCGAATATTAGTAAATGAAAGGTAAATATATGCCTCTAAAACAATAGTTTTGTTTAAACTGTTATTTTAGAGTTTTTGTATTGTTCTTCTATGAAATGATATATCTCTATTACTCGGGTCATCAAAATCTTTATAGCTTATGTAGGTATCTACTATTATAGAAATTGTATCATTAATACCACCATTTACAGTAGCATTGTCTGCCCATGTAGAATTTGTATTTGTTAAATCAATGGTACCATCACCTTCTATATTATTACGACAATTAGCCAAAAGGGTATCATTTCCTAAATATTTTATATTTATACGTATATTATAACCATTATCACCTGCTGCACCAAAATGGTCATTGATAGTTTCAAGACAGTCACCTGTAGTTCTATCATAATTTATAACATAAAGAATGGCTAACTCAGTGTAACTTCTTGCAAGAAGTGCAGCCTGTTCTTTTTGATATTGTTGGGTTGTTGATTTAATGGTTCTCCCTGTTATATTCATAATAAGAGAAGTTACAGTTGACATAATAACGATGACAAAAATAGCTGTTATCATTGAAAATGCTTTTTTATGTTTATGGTTTATCATCGTATTATCGCTTTCTCTTTACAGGTAGATATATTATAATCTTGACCAATATTTTCTGTTGCACAGAGTTTAATCTGAAGTATTCCACCATTTTTTGTAAATTTAAAGGTAGAAACATTAGAAATAAGGAGTTTTTTTGATGTATTGGGACTATCATATTTTTCACCTTCCCATGGTTGATAATTATAATGTAAATATAAATCATACAAATGGGTACTGTTATTTTCTTTTGGTACTAAGGAATAAGCACTCCATGCCAACTTATATCGTTCTGTGACAATACTGGCATTAAGGTCTTCAAATGTAAATGAAGTACTATTGTTTTCAGAAACAGGAAAAATACAAGTAATATCGTTGGTTATAAGTCCCATACAAGATGGGTCTTGTGTCTCAACACCTCCCGTTATAGGTGCAAAGATAAGTGCTGGATGCTGCAGCCCTGAACCATTTAATCCTACTGTATTATTTGATAGGTTTTTAATAATAGTATCAACATTTCCAAGTGAGGAACCAGGTGTTACGATAGTAGCGTTAGTCGCTGTTGTATAGTTGGCAAGACCACTCCAGTAAGGAGTAGCTCCTGCAGAAAAGCTGTCATTGTCATAGCCTATCCATTCTAAAACAGTTAAGTTTTCATCATTTACTAGGTTAAGATCTTCAAGTTTTACCCAGTTTGTGTTATCATTTAAATCTTTTGCCAATGCACTGTTTTCAACTTGATAATTTAAACGATTGACAATTTGTGTCACTGCCAGTTCAGTTTTGGTATTCACTTTATACACAGCTTTTTGGATAATATAATTTTCATATACTTGTACAATGATTTGTGAAGAGATAGAAGCTACAATACCCAAAATAACGAGTACAAAAATAACCTCTATTAGAGAAAATGCTTTTTTACTTTTTATCATAGGGTTTTCCCCTCTATAGAATATGTTCCAATATTACATGAAAATGCATTCATAATAATACTTTTATTTAACTCTTCAGCTTCATTATTTGACGTTAAATGAAGTTGAATAAATTTAATATTTGTAACTGTTCCAGCACTTGTATTGTTAATATCTGCAATATCATTGTCATGAAGCTCTCTTTGTAAGGTTACATTATCATCAGCATAGTTTATTTGTGTATTCATCGTTAAGTTAACATCCACATATTCACCAATATCAGCAGATACATTTTCATGATTAAAAACCATTAGTCCAAAACTAGTGTTATGATAATCATCAACATCATCAAAATCTGTATAAGCAGTTTCGTTTGCATCTTTATTTTTTCCAAAGCTTGATATGGGTGTTGGTGTTAATGTAGTGTTTATATCTTTACTATTTCGACTAGCAACATCGATTAATCCTGATGGAGCTGTAGCAAAAGCGAAAGAAGTTCTGTTTGTTTCTAATATAGGTGAAACACCTGCTGGTAAGTTACTGTTGTTTTCATCCCAATTCATTGAGAGGACAATAGAAACTTGAGAAGCAGCAGCCGATATGGCTTCCTGCTGTAAGGCAACATTAGAAC
>Ga0256828_1000308_pt1 | contig 33714 bp, 26 predicted proteins | sample CV88metaG_FD_185993 | JGI IMG/M metagenome (GOLD analysis project Ga0256828, IMG submission 185993) | Hydrothermal vent microbial communities from East Pacific Rise, Pacific Ocean - CV88 | ecosystem: Environmental > Aquatic > Marine > Hydrothermal vents | place: Pacific Ocean: East Pacific Rise...
TACCTCAACAAAGAGGAGCTAAACATTACCATAGGCTATAAACTAGGCTACACCGATGAAGCCATTGCCCCCTTTAGGCTAGACAACACCACACACCCCTACGACCTTAACCAACCCTATGTCTTACTCATAGAGCGTCTTTTTACCCCCCTCTCACCCATAAGCGAAGACTCTGCCTTTGCCACAGAGAGAGGAATGATAACCAAACAGTACAAACGCCACCTCTCCTTACAACACCTAGACCTAGCCCCTAACCTCTGCTTGTGGGATGTAGGTGCTGGAAGTGGAAGCTGTGCCATAGAGGCCTACAAACGCTACCGTGTCAAAACCGTACTCTTTGAGAAACAACCCCAACGCTGTGAGTTTATTCGCCAAAACCTCACAAGCCACTATGTCTGTGACACTCAACTCTTAGAGGGTGATGCTGAGAGGCTTTTTGAAGAGGTAAGCCAAGAGCCTGAGCGTATTTTTGTAGGAGGAGGAGGGCAAAAAGTCATTGCACGCCTACCCTACCTCTATGGGCGTTTAAAAGAAAACGGTATACTGCTCATTAACGCCATAACGCTAAAAAACCTCACGCAGATGATAAGCGTCCTCAATGAAGCAGGCATAGAGTATAAAGTTATCTCTCTTTCGCTGACGACCTACAAAGGAAAACTAGACCTCATTGAACCAGAGAGACAACTCTTTCAGATAAAAATCATCAAAGAGCCTATCTCTTAAGCACGCCTACCTCTTCTTTTTTTCTCTTTTTTTACGGAAGAGGTCGCTTTTTGTTGGTCAAACTGCTTAAAGCCATCTCGTTTAGTGGTTTTACGCTTCTTTCCTCGCTTATTCTCTACACTTCTCTTCTGATGAGAAGCTTGAGGTTTTTTCTTCAGTGGGCGTGAAGATTTTTGTAACATACCTAGCATATATCCTCTTGCACGAATCTCTTTAGGGGCAAACTCATCTAAAATAATCTCCTCAATCCCCTTCTCTAAGAGTTGATGGAGGTCATGCAACTGCTCTAACTCCTCTAGTGAAACCAGCGTTATAGCACGTCCACTGCGTCCTGCACGCCCTGTACGCCCTACCCTATGGATAAAGTCGTGTTTAACGTGTGGAATATCGTAGTTAATCACCACATCTAACCCTTCAATATCCAATCCACGCGCAGCAATATCGGTTGCGACTAAAATATCAATAGCCCCCTCTTTAAACTCACGCAATGCACGTTTACGCTCTTGATGGGTACGCTCACCGTGAAGAACTCCTACACGATACCCCCAAGAGATTAAACCATTGGCTACCTCTTGGGCTAACGCTTTTTTACGTACAAAGACCATCACCTGCTTTAACTGCTGTGAAGAGATGAGCCACGCTAAGAGCATATCTTTCTTCCCTGCACGTACAGGATAGAGTTCTTGCTTAATGGTAGAGGCTATCTTCTCCTTAGAGGCAATATGCACCTCCTCTAAGGCTTGAATATAGCGTTTGGCTAAAGAGATAACACGAGGGGTAATGGTTGCAGAGATAATCACCTTTTGTGCTTTTTGATTTAACGCTAAAAGGAGTCTTTCAACATAGTGCATAAAGCCTAAATCAAACATCATATCAGCCTCATCAATGACAAAATGGCGTATAGAGTGAATGGTTAACTGCTTAGACTCAATATACTCCAATGCCCTTTGAGGTGTGGCTATGACAATATCAGCCCCCTCTTTTAAGGCGTGTTTCTCTTGTCGTCTATTTCCCCCTCCTTGCAGAAGTACCCCACGTAATCCCAATGGCTCTAAAAAGGGCGTTAAGACACGGAAAATCTGTTGTGCCAACTCTTTTGTGGGAGAGAGAATAAAGAGTTTATTGTAGTGGTGAAGGGGTTGCTCTTGGGAGATACGCATTAAAAAAGGCAATAAAAATGCCAATGTCTTTCCACTTCCTGTTTGAGCCGATGCTACGACACTCTTACCTAAGAGGAGCTTGGGAATAAGGTTTTTTTGTATGGGGGTTGGTTTACAAAACCCCTCTTTTTCTAACACACGAGCTAAAGCGTGACTCACCCCTAACTTTTCAAAACCACACACATTTTTTTCTTCCATGATGACTCCTTAAAACCACATTTTTTTCACTAAAACAACCAACGCAAAGAGATAGAGCAATAAGAGTGCTTTTTTGTGACTCTTTGCATGCACATGCTCTTTAAGCCAAATACCCAATGCTACCCCAAATAGAGATGCCACAGCCACATACAAACCATGACCAAAGTCAATAGTACCTAACTGTAAACGGCTCAGTAATCCTGCTAAAGAGGAGAAGACAACAAAGAAGAGTCCTGCACTGACTGCTTTTTTAATGGGATAGTGTAAAAACCCTACCAACAGAGGGGTTAAGATAATAGACCCACCAACCCCTAATGTAATAGAGAAGACCCCTATTATCACACCTAAACCAAACAGTACCCCTTTATGGAGTGCTTTTGTCTCACTCCCCTCCTCATACGATGGAGAAAAGAGAAGGCGAAAGAGGGCAAAAAGAAGCAGAGCAAAAAAGGTAGCTTGTAAGAGCCAATCGGGAAAGAGGTGTGTGACTGAGCCTCCAAGGTAGCCTCCTAAGAAGCCTCCCAATCCCACAAAAATTCCCTCTCCAATAATAAGTGAACCCTTTTTCCAATTGAGAAAAGAGCCAAACAAAGAGGAGAAGACCATCTGAACAATAGAGATACCAATGGCATCTTGCATCTTAAAGCCAATAGCAAGGAGCAGAGGCACTAAAATCATCCCCCCTCCAATACCAAAAAACCCTGACATTGTTCCAATAAAAAATCCAACACCCAACAAGATAAACTCCATAACCCACTCCTACAAAAGATACGCCATTATAGCTGTTTATTGGTTAATGATGTGTGCAGGAGAGGTAAGGGTTCGCTTCAAAATCTCTAAAGGTAGAAGGAGAAGCTCTTTTGCAACACTGGTTTTTAGTTTAGGGTTAGAGAGTGTACCTGTCACCTCTACACCTACGGTCATACTCTTATCTTTTCCCATAAGAATATAACCCAAAAGAGGGACACTCCCTACCACACCTCCAATCTCCCTTGCTGTTTGAATGGCTAAAGACAATGAGAGGGTTTGACTCTTTAACGCTACCCACCCTTTTCCAACAATGGTTGCTGAGCCTCCCTCTAAAGAGAAACTATCAAAAAAGATTTTCTCACCTACCATATGGTAGACAATACGCCCTTTTTTTATCTTAAAGCCCTCTTTAGAGAAACCAGGGGTATGCAAAGAGGCTAATGCTGGGAGGGTATTGATGAGTGCTAAGAGGTTATTGTAGACTTTAAAGTCTTTCACCACACCTCCCTTAATGGTAATCTCCCCTCGCATCTGCTTATGAATATTCCCCTCGTGGTGCATACTATATACCCCTCCTTTTAACCCCTTAAAGTGAATAAGAGGCTGAAGCATCTTCTCCCCTATCTCTTTTGCATCAATCTTAACATACGACCCTTTTTGATGAAAATCGATACGGCTTTTACCTAAATACCCCACCGCATCAATACTCCCCTCAGGGGTGACATTAATGGTATAGTGGTCACTCTTAAGGGCATAAAGACCATAACGCCACTGACTCTTATACCCCTCAATTCGCAAACCACTCCCCTTGCTCTTCTCTTTCGTTGTTGCTTTAAGAAGTGGGGTCTGTAAGAGGCGTTTGAGGTCAATGTTAATCCCCTTTAAGAGAAGTTTTTGAGGCTTTTGGGTGTAGTGAAATGCCCCTTGAAAAGCGTCTAAATTGACCCCTTTTTTTCCAATGCTCCCACGAAAAGGTACGTGGGTATAACAACGCCCCTCTTTGGCATAAAAGAAACACTCTTTGCGTACTAAGCTCCCTTCAAAACGGTAACGCTGAAAATCTTTTGTCCAGAGTTTCATACGCCCCCCTTCAAGTTTGAGTTGTTGGTTGACAAGATAGGGTAGCACTTTTTTCAATGAGGCTAACACAATAGTCGTCTCTTTGGTTTGACGTTGAAGCGTCACCCCTAAAGAGGGAATAGTAACCTTTAAGCCATTGGCATAGGAGAGTGTCACCTTTAAGGTACGATTTTTCAAGCGTAAAAGAGGAGCATTTCTCTTACCAATCTCTAACTTTTTAAGACGCAGTACCAAAGAGGCAAGGGATTTTTTTAAAAAGATTGTACCATTTAAGACCCCCTGATACCACTGGTCTTTAATGAGAATATTTTGAAGCTTCACACGCCCCTTCTCATAGAAAATCTTCCCTCTCTCTACGGGTATCTCTACCCCTTCAATAGAGAGTGTACCACGTTTAAGTGTTAAATCTACGCTCACATCTATCTTCTTCTTTTGGGTTAACGCAAGGGCAATATCAATAGAGAGATGGGTCGTCTCTCCCCCTTTTTTAACGGGAATATTGAGTTTATAGGCTTTGAGTATCTTCTCCACAACACTATCAATCTTAGACTCAATCTCTAAGTTCAAATACAACACAGGCGACCCCTTACCATCTAAAGGGGTAATAGAGATAGTACTTCCCTCAAGAGAGCGTGTGTTGTAGGTGGGATGTTTGAGTTTAAAGTAGAGTCCCCCTTGACGATACTCCAACAAAAAACCCTCAGCAACAATGGGTTCAAGCCCCTCTTTATAGAAAATCTTCACCTCCTCAAAGGCAACCTCTCCGTGTAGATGCTCTTTATCTAACACAAACCCCTTCTTCTCATCAATCTCCCCCTCTATATGGAGTCCATGCAGTCGGTAGTGTTTGGCTTCAATCTTATCGACAATCCACGCTTTTACACTGGGTTTGAGGCTTAAAGAGTTAATGAGTGGACGCAGATTATCAAAACGCTGACTCTTTAAGTCTACACGGACAAAACGCCCCTCCTTTTGTGCCTCAATCTCCCCTTCAATACCATACCCCTGCACCGTTCCATTGAGTAAAATACCCTCATCTTTTATATCATACTTCACCTCTCCCATAAAATAGAGTGACTGCTTCTTTAAAGAGAGTAACCGAATATTTGCACGAATCTCCTCTTTGGTACGCATAATTGTACCAGCGACTTCATAGAGGTCACTGTTGACATAGAGGACATTGTCGGTATAGATGATTTCAAAGTGGTGGTTTTTAAACTGTACAGAACCAAGAGAGATATATTCAAAATAGGAGAGAATATCTTGAATACGGTCAAAGAGTCTATCGACTCTGACCAAAGAGGGTTCAGACTTCATCTGAGGAATGACCACCTCTTTGGCTTCAACTATAAGCTTTTTATTGAGTTTAATGTATAATTTCTCAACAGAATATGAACCCAAAGAGAGTCTATCAATAGAGATACCCACCTCTAAAGAGAGCCAAACCAACCCCACAAGGAGAAAAAGCACAATGAGTAGACGACGTACCCCACTCTGGATAAAACTTATAACACTCATTGAAGTACTCTTCTTATCTTGCATTGTTAGTGTGACCTTTTATCTCTCTAGTATCATACAGACCCCTAAAACGCTACATCTCCAAGAGGGTTCATTCGAAAGTATTATAACACAGCTCCATAAAAAAGGCTTTGAGATAACCCCCATAGAGCGTAAGATTTTTCACTACATAGGCAGACCAAAGGCTGGTTGGATTGCTTTAGGTAAAAGCCAAATGAGCCGTTTAGATTTTCTCTATGCACTCAGTAGTGGCAAGTGGCATATTCATAAAATTACCCTTATTCCAGGAGAAACACTCCAACTCTTTACCCAACAACTCTCCAAACAGCTCTCCTTAGATGCCCAAAAACTCCAAGATATCTACCATCAACTCTCCCCCTACCCTGAAGGGGGTATCTATGCCGATACCTACCATGTCCCTGAGGGTATTGCAGAAAAGCACCTTATGGCATTTTTGGTACGCTCCTCTGAGAGACGCTTTAAAGCCATTGCAAAGAAGAACCACCTCAGCTACAATCCAAAGATGTGGCTTCCCATCTTAACCAAAGCCTCTATTGTTCAAAAGGAGGCTGCAAGCACCAAAGAGATGCCTTTAGTTGCCTCTGTCATTGAGAACCGTCTTGAAAAAAAGATGCGACTACAAATGGATGGAACACTCAACTATGGAGCATTTTCTCATATTAAAGTAACCCCTAAACGGATTCGTGAAGATAACTCTACATTCAATACCTACAAACACAAAGGCTTACCAAACTCGCCTATTTGTGCTGTCAATCACTATGCCATTGAGGCTGTCTTGCACCCAGCCAAAACCCCCTATCTCTACTTTATGAAAAATAGACAAGGGGTACACGATTTTAGCAAAACCTTTCAAAAACACCGAAAATTCATTCGTGCATTAGAGTAGAATTTGGACAATATTCAACACAAACATCACAATAAACCCTACCTTATAGACCATCTTCTCATGACGCTCAATAAAAGAGAGGTTTTTATCGAAATAGGGTTTTACCTTCTCAGGATTATCCAACTCAAAAAGCATCTCTGAGTAGTGGTGGTAGCGTTTGTCGACATTACTCTCAATTGCACGTAACATAATACTCTCTAACCAATCAGGAATTTTAGGGTTATAGTGTGTAGGGTGTTTTGGACTCTTCTCAAAACTAGGTGTCTGAAATGGCTCTATCTCTCCATAAGGGAACTTCTTGGTTAATGCTTCATAGAGTGTCACACCAATAGCATAGAGTTCTGTCTGTTCGGTAATAGGGGCTTGTTCAAACCGTTCAGGTGCAAGATAGGAAGGGGTACCTGCACGACTAATATTGGAATAAGCCTCTGTAATACTTCCAAAGTCAACCATCTTAAAGACAAGCTTCTCTTTACGTTTAGTCACCATAATATTCTCAGGTTTAATATCGCCATGGACTAAATCTTGTTTAATGAGAAATTGTGACATCTTAAGTAAAAAACGTGCCAACTCAATCCCCATATCCACAGAGAGAGGCTTTTTTGCACTATACTCTTTGAGAGAAACCCCCTCAATAAAACTCATAATGTAGTAGCGTTGTGTCCGTTTTTTAGGAATAACAGCTTTAGGAAAAAATCCTGCTTTGAGTCGCTTTGCCATCCAAACCTCTTTGACAAACAAATCAAGCATTAAAGAGTCCTCTAATACCTCATAGGGAGCAAACTTAATAACATACTCCACCCCCTTCTTTTGACATAACCACGTCCGTCTATTTTGAATGAGAGGCTTTATGAGTTCATACCCATCTATTACCTCATTTTCAGCATAAAACTCTTGAACAGGAAGAGGTGTCTGTTTGAGTGCCAAACGGGGGTCAAGGGCTTTCATCTCTAAGACTACGGCTGTGGTATCATCGGGTAGATTGTCGTTGTGCTTCTTACTCGCTTTTTTCACTAAAAAAGAGGCACCCATATGTAATCCCTCTCTTAAAACCTCCTCCTCTAACTCCGTATAGAGTCCATCACTACATAGTAAAATCTGGTCTTTGACTTGCAGACGATTCTCAAAGTAGTAAGGGTCAACACTCTCCTCTAACCCCATCGCAGAGGTTAAGACATTCTCCATCCCCTTCTCATCCATTGCGTGGTCACAAGAGAGTTGGGTTAAGCTCCCCTCTCTATGAAGATAGATACGGCTATCACCCACATTTGCTCCATAGAGTCTATCCCCCTCAATCACGACTAAACACAATGTTGTCACAAGCTCCTCTCGCTCATAATCCTCCATAGACTCCAAATAAAGCACCCTATTGATATTGGCAATAAAGTGTTTAATAGACTTCTCCATACTCCACGTCTTAGGACGACTCTTGAGTGACTGAATTAAAAAGCGTGTCACACGTTGTGCTGCTTGGGCTCCTTTCATAGCAGACCCCACACCATCACACACCACTGCAACAGTAATACTCTCCATCACCTTAATATCAAAAAAGTCATCTCCTTTAAGTTGACTCCCCTTTGCTAATGTAAACCCTGATGTTTCTATGGTTTGCCTAGACATCACCACCCCTTTTTCTCTTTTTGTTTCATTATAGCCTCTTATTTGGTAACTTTTTCGTTACCAAATGCTTAAATTATAGACAACTTTTTAGTAAAACTGGTGTAAAATGACCCACTAAAAAAGGAACTTAATGTCAAAATCGCTTCAAAAAGATATCTTTAGGGTACTTCTTATGACCCTTACGTACTACCTTACAGGGCAACTCAGCTTTACTATTTTCTCTCAAGACAATATTATTACCATGACCCCCTTTGCTCCAGAGGGGTTTGCTTTAGCTGGTGTCTTAATTTATGGGGTGCGTATTCTTCCTGGTATCTTTTTTGGGCAACTCATCTTAGCACTCTATAATGGCTTAGGGGTTGATACCTCTTTGGCTATCTCTGTGGTCAATACCCTTGAAGCATTTATTGCCTATCGACTCTTTACGTGGTTAAAAGTAGACCACACCCTCTCACACAATAAAGATATTTTACTGCTTTTAGCCATTGTACTCTTTGTCCTACAACCCTTTAGTGCGCTCTTTGGCAATATGAGCCTCTCCTATTTTCAAAATGGGGCATTAAACCTCTCAGCAGAAAACCTCTTCTTTTGGTGGTTGGGTAATGTCATGGGGCAACTTCTGTTTGCTCCGATGATTCTCATTCTCTATCACAATAAAAAAACCATTCATATCCCCTATCTCTTAGGGGTTTTTCTCTTTTTTATTGTCTTGAATTATCTACTTCAAATCACCTTTGGCATAGAGAATGTCAGCCTTCTTTTAATGTTTACACTCCCTACTACCATCTATTTAAGCATCTTTAACCTCTCCTACGCCTCTGTCTCTTCGGTTATTCTTGCAAGCTTTAGCCTCTACTTTACACACTTAAACATAGGGACATTTACCAAAGAGAATAACCCCATTGACAACATTATTGACCTGAACTTCTTTATGCTCAGTCATATTCTTTTGGTTTTAATTATTGGGGTTCTCTTTAGAGAGAAAGAAGAGGCCATTCAGCAACTAGAGTCTATGGCTCACTATGACCACCTCACAGGTCTACCTAACCGTCACCTTCTACACCCAGAGATACACAATGCTATCTATTTGAGTGACCAGTCAAAGAAGATAAGTGCTATCTGTTTTATTGACCTTGATGGCTTTAAAGGGGTCAATGATACACTAGGACACCATATTGGAGATTTGGTACTCAAAGAGACGGTCAAACGTGTAGAGCCTTTTTTGAAAGAGGAAGATACCCTTTTACGTCTAGGGGGAGATGAGTTTCTACTCATCTTAAACCTCATTGACTCTAAAGAGGCACTCATACAACACCTTGAAGCTGTTCGTGTCGCAGGAGCAACCCCTATGGAGATAGAGGGCAATCCTATTCAGGTATCTTTTAGTATGGGGGTTGCACTCTACCCTCAAGAGGGTAAAGAGATTGATGCACTCATTGAGGCATCAGACAAAGCCATGTACCAAGCAAAAGCACAAGGAAAAAACCGTTTTGTCTTTGCCTCTTAAGCAGAGGGGTTTGGTGAGGTTTGACGCTCTTTAAGCCATTGACTTAACTTCTCAATGGACATAGGCTTTGCATAGTAGTAGCCCTGAATCACATCACACCCCTCCTCTTGTAGGTAGGCTAACTGCTCTTGTGTCTCTACCCCTTCAGCTAAAACTTTTAACTGCATCTTATGTGCAAGGGCAATCATTACCGTTACCATTGCCATGGCATCTTTATCATAAGGAACATCTTCAATAAACGCTTTATCCATCTTCAAAGTATCAACAGACATCTTTTTTAAGTGTAACAAAGAGGAGTATCCCGTACCAAAGTCATCAATAGCAATATGAATATTCTGCTCTTGTAGATAGGTTAAACGCTCCAATACACGCTCAGGATGCTTCATAATCTCCGTCTCTGTCACCTCCAACTCTAACCACTCTGGGTGAAACTTTAAACGGTTCATACTTCGCATAAGGTGCTGTTCCCACTTACGATTCTCTATTTGTGACATAGAGATATTCAGTGCCAAACGCCCTGGTTCTAAACCCGATTGACGTAGACATAAAATCTCTTTCATCGCGTGGTTCATCACCCACTTATCTAAACGCCCCAAAAGGTTCTCTCGCTTAATCTCCTCAAGAAAGGCTTGAGGATTTAAAAAACCTTTTTTAGGGTGTTTCCAACGAATGAGTGCTTCAACTCCTAAGACCTCATTGGTCTGTGCATCAACTTGAGGTTGATAGTAGACTACAAACTCTTTATTGCGTATTGCTTGACGAAATGCTTGGGCAATCTTCACTTGTGCATGGGCTTTTTTGGTCAACTCGCCACTATAAAAACGGTACTGGTCACTTCCATTCTCTTTGGCTTCATACATAGCACTATCGGCATACTTTAGGAGCGTTGGTGTCCGTTTTGCATCTTTAGGGTAGAGTGCCACCCCAATACTTGCACTGGTATAAAGCTCTCTATTACCTAAAATCATCACCTCTCTGATAGCACCTAAAATCTTCTCAACTTGTGTGGTAATCCCTTTTTGTTCAATATTCTTCAGTAAAATAAGGAACTCATCTCCCCCTAAACGCCCAACAATATTCCCTTTGGCTAAACTCTTTGCAATACGCTTGGCTGTGAGAATAATGAGTTCATCACCCACATCGTGTCCCAAAGAGTCATTGACTAGCTTCAACTTATCGACATCTAAAAAGAGTAGAGCAAATGTCCCCTCTCTCTCTTTTGCCTCCTCAATGGCTTCATCAATAAACTGCATCATCGCTTTACGGTTTGGTAATCCTGTTAAATCATCATGATAGGCTTTATAGTAGAGTGCGTCACGCTGTTTAACTAACTCCTGTTCCATCTCTTTACGCTTAGAGATATCTCTAAAGAGTGCATACAAAAGCCTCTCATTGTCAAAATCCATCTGTGTAAACATTACCTCAGCCCAAAAAACCTCTCCATTGGCACGCTGACACGCCACCTCCTCTAAAAGGTGTTTCTCACCAGAGGCTCTCATCTGTGACTCAATGGTATCTATCCACGCTTTAGGTGCTTTATCGACCACCCAGTGGCTCAAAGGAATGGCTAAGAAGTCCTCTTTCTTCTTCTCATACCCTAAAAGTGATAACATACTACGGTTACACTCCATTACCACCCCCTCTTTGATGACTAAAATACCATCACCAGAAGCTTCAAAGAGTTGCTCAAAACGAAGATTGGCTTGTGCAAAGACACGTTGTTGCATCATCTCTTCACTGGTTTTATTCACCAGATGAATTAATGCATTGACGGAGTGGTATCCACTCTGATGGACTTCACTACACACAATAGGCAATGCCCTCTTTTGAGGAAGAGGCTTTTCGCTTAAGCCTAAAATGGTTAATGTTTCATTCAAGAGTAGATTTTCCTGATGAGAGAAGAACTCTCCATAGGTAAAAAATCCTGCCATAGGAGCAAGTGTTTCTAGAGGGGCTAACTCTTGGTTAATACCATTTCCCACAAAACGCCTACGTGCCATACAAGAGTAGACAAAAATCGCCTCAGGTTGGAAATTTTTCATACAGCTTGTCACATTTTGTGCATTTTTTAAAATCTGCTCAGGGTTTCCATAACCAAAATAGACCTCACTCCCCTCTGGAATATCCCCAGAGAAACTCAATGAACCATCATCGTGTTTTTGCAATACAGCACGTGCAATCTCCATACCAGATGCCTCATAAATCAATGGAAACTCTACCCCAATGGCAGGGAGCTGTTTGGCAACCTCTTTACCTAAATACTCCGTATAGACCTTTACAGGTGATGCTCCATCGAGTTCATACAGACGGTTATACTTTGCTTTTGTCACCTTGAAAGATTTTCCAATCTTTTGCCAATTGTAGTTATAGTCATTCAGTAGTCGTAGTGCTTCACCCTCAAATGCCACACCCACTACACCAGCACTTAAGAGATGCTCTTTGGTAAAGACAAACGTCTGCTTAAAGTGGGCATAGTCACCTGCCATACCTCCAGCAATCGTTAAAGAGGGAGCTTCTTCATAGATACCCTTTAAGAGCTGTTCTCCATTCATCGTCATACCATCAGAGAAGAGTAAGAGGAGTTTTGTTTGTGGTGTTGCAAGGGAAGAGGCTAAGGTTTTACCTGTTTGAAAACTCTCTTCTGCACCTGATGAAGCAAGTGCCATAGAAGAGAGTGTTGTTTTTTCAAAAAAGGTAAAATTTAAGATAGTCGCGTGTAGCTCTACACGCCCATTGGCAATCTCACCATCAGTCGTCGCACCAATGATGGTTGCATAAGGGAAGTGTCTACTCAGAAGATGTAGTAGCTCCTTAATAGACTCCTTTGAGTAGAGTGAAGTAAAAACCTGAATCAGAAGCGACGGATGCTCCATTGCAAAGTTCTCCTCTTTGCAATAGGCTAAAAGTGACGCTTCATCGGTATATTTTAAAACAAAATTTTTCATCAATTCTCTTTACGTAATAAGTATGAATATATTCTAACATTCTTTACTTATACTCCCCATAAGAAAAAAGTGTTAAATCATACCACCTGCATTAGCACCCCAAGTGGTTCTCCAACGGGTTTTAACAAAGCTCAATCCTGCAATAGCAACCAGTACCACACCAGCAAAGATAAGAAACCCTACCATATAACCATCAAATGCCCCTTTAGACCACCCTAGCGTTTTAATGAGTGCTGTTCCACCCAATCCTCCAGCACATCCAACAATACCTGTCATAATACCAATATCTTTACCAAATCTCTGAGGTACAAGTTGGAAGACTGAACCATTTGCCATACCAAGACTTGCCATAATAAGGAAGAGTACCAAAATAGCCACAAAGAAGGGTAAATCAGCCAAGGCTAAAAGTGATACCAACACAGCCACAGCACCATAGAAGAAGTAGAGTGCTTTTACCCCACCAATTCTATCGGCTACTGACCCACCAACAGGACGCAATACTGCACCAGCGAAGATGGTTAATGCCCCAAAGTACCCAGCAATTACCTTTACATTGGGTTCATTAAAGACACTCAATCCAAATGCAGACATATCTGCTTGATAGGTGTTCATTAAATAGACTTTCATATACCCTGCAAACCCTACAAATCCACCAAAACTAATGGCATAGAAGAGGTTAAACCACCATGTATCTTTATCACGAAGCAATTTGAGGTAGTCTGATACCTTCTTTGGACGTGCTTTATAGACAGACTCAGGTGCATTCTTTGCTAAAAAGGCGTACGCAATAAAGACAATAATAGCCATCATTGCACCCACACCAAAGACATACTCCCATCCCCATTTTTCGGCAATTTTTGGTGCAAACATAAAGTCAATCACTACCCCAATATTTCCAGCCCCTGCAATACCAAGTACTACCCCTTGAAGTTTGGGTGGATACCACTGCCCTGCTTGTGGAAGTGCTACGGCAAATGATGCACCAGCAAACCCCAATCCGAGTGCAACAATAAGCAGTTGATTGTAGGTAATCTCTCCACCTAACATAAATGCCGTCAAAAGTGAAGCAATCACAATCGATTGTGCAATTAATGCCGTTGTTTTTGCCCCTAACTTATCAACACCAAATCCTAAGACAATACGTAAAATTGCCCCTGATAAAATAGGTAAAGAGAGCAGTGTTGCTTTTTGTCCTGCTGTAATAACCTCTCCGTGAAGTGCCAATGCCTCTGCAATCTCTGTTGAGAGTGGTCCAAGCATTGTCCATACCATAAAACTCATATCGAAATAGAGAAATGCCATAAAGAGTGTAGGAAAATGCCCCTCACCTTTTAGTGCTTTAAATCCTGCCATAATTTGTCCTTTTCATAAAATCAAACGAAGTATACTTAAAATTGAAGAGGAGTAGCCCTGCAAGAGTGATTAATTTTTAATCAACTCTCTCCCCTACTATATATAGGGATTAAAAAACTTTATAAAACTTTTAAAAAACCTCTATGATTAATTTTTAATCACTCTTTCATAGCATAGAAAAACTTTTCTGGGATATAATGGCATCATTCATTTCCCAAAGAGAGAGATTATGACTATTTTAGAAAAAGCCAAAGAGGCACGTAGTAAAAAAGAGAACAAAGTAGAAGCAACCAAAGCACTCAAAGCACCGATGGATGTCTATGCAAAATTAGAAGAGATTGCCCAAGGAGGCTATGAGAAACTATCTAAAGAGGATTCAAGCTACTTTTTAAAGTGTTTTGGACTCTTTGATAAGGGTGAAGACTTTATGTTACGTGTGCGTATTCCAGCAGGACAACTCACAGCCACTCAAGCCCAACGTATTGGAGAGGTAGCCAAAGAGTATGGCAATGACTATATCGACATTACCACACGTATGCAGATTGAGTTACGCTACTTACAAATTGCCGATATTGCAAAGGTGATTTATGCCTTAAAAGAGGTGGGTATCTCAACCTTTCAAACAGGAGTAGATAACCCACGAAATATTGTCACAGACCCTCTTGATGGATTGGCCTATGACTCTATTATTGAAACTATGCCTCTTATTGAGTCACTCCAATCACTCTTTTTAGAGAAACCTGAGTGGATTTCAGCCCTTCCTCGTAAATTTAATACAGCCATTTTAGGCTCTCTTTCAAACTCTTGTAATATTTATGGTCACGATTGTAACTTTATCTTAGCCCAAAAAGAGGGGCGTTTTGGTTTTAATGTCTATTTGGGTGCAAGGGTGGGTGTACAAGCCAAAGATGCCAATATCTTCTTACTTCCTCACGAAGTACCAGCATTCTTCCAAGCACTTCTTGAAATATTTAAACGCTTTGGATACCGTGACAACCGTAATAAAAACCGTCTTGTCTTCCTTATTAATGATATTGGTATGCCAGCACTCATTGATGCCATTGAGAAAGAGGCACAAAGAAGTTTCTCTCAAGCAGGTGTGACAATGGTTGAGTCACAACACATCTCACTCGGCTCTAATAAGGTCTTAGGAAAAGATGGTACTTTTCACTACAAACTCATTGTTCCATCAGGTATCTTTAAAGGGAGTGACCTCATAGAAGCTTCACAAAGTGCTGTCATGTATGGTGCAGGAAATATTCGTCTTACCTATGACCAAAATCTCTACATTACACAGATTCCTCAAGAGAAATTAGAAGCCTTTGAAGCAACACCTCTTGTGCAACGCTACCTCCCTTTTAATACCCTCTACTTTAGAGATATGATTGCGTGTGCAGGGACACAGACGTGTAGTTTTGGTGTCATTCCAAATAAACCAGATGCCATTGAGATGGCTCACTTTTTAAACAATGAAGTTGCCATAAAAAATGCCCACGTACGTATGAACTGGTCAGCGTGTCCCAAAGGGTGTGGTGTGCATGGTATTGCCGATATTGGTCTAGAGGGGTGTAAAGCCAAAGATGCCCAAGGAAACCGTGTTGATGGGGTACACCTCTTCTTAGGAGGGAAAATAACACGTGAAGCCAAAGAGGCACACACCCTCCATAAGGGTCTACCTATTACTGAAGCAAAACATCACATTAAATACCTACTCAAAACCTACGCTTCACACAAACTTAGAGCTGAGAGTTTTGAAGCATTTGATGACCGTTTCTTAAGCAGAAACTACTCATTTCAAGCATTGGCATTCTTTACAAAAATCAACTATATTCTCAATGAACGCCTTGAACTCAATACCCTCTTTGAACTCAATGCAGAACCAAAGAGTGGACGTAGAGAGGAGTATGAACTCTTTACTTTTGGTCTACAACTCTATAAACTCCTTACAGGGGAGAAACGTTTTGAGTCTGTTGTAGGACTCAGTGCCAATATGCTCAAACCCACCAGTATTAAACGTGACACTGTCCATAAACTGAACCCCGATGTACCTCTTAAATTGAGTGAGATTATCTACAATATGACACACGAAGATAAAAGCAAAAGAGCCTCAGTCTTCTCTGAACTCATTGTTGCCCTAAAGGAGCTTTAATGGCAGTAGAACCCTTAACCAAAGATACCCCATTAGCAGATTTTTTAAACCACAAAACCAACACAGGTATGCAGTGTGGAAACTACACCATTGACCTTCCTGAACTTAAAGAGGGAGAGCAGTATCGTTTTCACTTTGATGCGACTGCGTGTGTGGGGTGTCACTGTTGTGAAGTGGCGTGTAATGAACAAAATGCCAACCCAGATGAGATTAAGTGGCGACGTGTCGGAGAGATGGAGATGGGAAGTTTTCCAGACACTCTCCAACTCTTCAACTCTATGAGCTGTAACCACTGTTTAGAGCCTGAGTGTCTTAAAGGGTGTCCGACGGAGAGTTACATTAAACTCGATAATGGTATTGTCTGGCACGATGACCCTAGCTGTATTGGGTGTCAATACTGTACGTGGAACTGCCCCTATGAAGTACCTGTCTTTAACCCAGACAGAGGCATTGTAACCAAGTGTCATATGTGTGTAGATAAACTTGAAGCTGGACAAACCCCTGCGTGTGTGCAAGCGTGTCCAAGTAATGCCATTGAGATAGAGGTCTTTAATGTTCAAGAGTGGAGAGATGAAGGTATGGCAAAAGAGGGTGTTGCTCCTCACCTACCTGATATTGATATTACCAAACCCACCACACGCTATACCCTACCCGAACTTCAAGAGGGGGAGACGCTACGCATTGCCGATGAGCATCTTCTCAAACCTGCCCACGCTGAGTTACCACTGGTCTTTATGACGGTACTAACCCAAGTGAGCCTTGGAGCATTTTTAGCTCTATTTTTAGGACAACTTCTCTTTAACTTCGGATTTGACCTTCCAAAACCAACCCTTACTATGGCACTGCTTGCCTTTCTCCCTGGGGCTATTGGATTGCCTCTTTCAGCCCTTCACCTAGGAAGACCTGCTATGGCAATGATGGCAATGAAGAACTATAAAACATCGTGGCTCAGCCGTGAAGCCATTGCTTTAGCCCTCTTTAGTGGACTCAACCTCCTCGTCATTGCACTCTATTACTTTGAGATAAACAGATGGCTTCTTCTGTTAGTAGAAGCAGTGACTCTAGGAATAGGTCTGTATGGTATCTATGCACAATCAATGATTTACCGTATTAAAGCACGTCCAAGCTGGAACAGAGCCTCAACGACTAAAAAGTTCTTTGGCTCAAGCTATTTAGGCTTTTTACTCATTGCAAGTACCCTCCTTATTAGCAACGGTTCACAAGGAGCGATTGTCCTTCTTGCCATTACCCTCTTAGCTGGTATGGGACAAGCATTGGTGATTTTAGAAGAGATTATGTTCTACCGTCATCTAGATAAAGAAGATGCCCTCTACTACCAATACAACCGAAGCAGAATCCTCCTCCAAGAGCATTTTGCTAAGGTCAAAAAGTTTAGGGTCTACTCTTTGGCTCTGTTTGCTTTGGCTCTACCACTCTTAGCCATCTTATTTAGTGCAAGTGGTTTAGTAACACTCGCAACAGTTACACTCATCATTGCCACACTGGGTGCATTTGCATCAGAACTTAGTGGTCGTTACCTCTTCTACCGTACCGTTGTTCCTCTAGGTTTAGCAGGGAACTTCTTTGCTGGTAATCAGAGACATTAGAAAAGGAAACTGTATGAATTTCATCAAAAAAGCAAAAGATTTTTTAGGTCTTGATATTAAAAAAGAGAAATATGCTCTTGTAGATGACCCCATCTTTGGAAAAGTCAGTAAAGAAAAAGCCCCTGATAAATGGGTACGAAGTACGTGTGGGTACTGTGGTGTAGGGTGTGGAATGTATATTGGTGTCAAAGATGGCAAAGCTGTCTACTCTAAAGGTGACCCTCTACACTCTGTAAACTTTGGAACGCTCTGCCCTAAGGGGCTAAGCGAACACAAGATGGTCTATGCCGACTCTCGTGTGCAAACCCCTCTCATTCGTAAAAATGGCACACTCACCCCAAGTAGTTGGGAGGAGACCTTTGAGCATACTGCTAAGAAGTTTCAAGCCATTCAAGCCCAACACGGAAAAGGGGCTGTGGCTGTCATCTCTACTGGGCAACTACTCACTGAAGAGTTTTATGCACTCGGTAAATTTACCCAACTAGGACTAGAGAGTAACAACTACGATGGAAACACCACTTTGTGTATGGCAAGTGCTGTAATGGGCTACAAACAGACCTTTGGAAGTGATGGACCAACAGGGTGTTATGAAGATTTTGAAAAGGCTGATGTCATTATGCTTATAGGGGCAAATATTGCTGACAATCACCCCATCTTAAAACTTCATATTGCAAAAAATAAGTCCGTTACAGGAAAGAAACCGACCATCATTGTCGTTGACCCAAGAAAGTCAAAAACAGCACAACTTGCTGATATTTTTGTCCCTCTCAAACCCCGTTCAGATTTAGCACTTATCAATGGATTGTGTTATATCATCTTTGAGCAAGGGTGGGAAGATGAGAAGTTTATTCGTGAGCGAACCAATGGCTACCTTGAATTTAAAAAACATATCTTAGCCAACTACCCTCCTCAAGAGGTCGCTCAAATAACAGGTATTGAAGTAAAAGAACTCTACAACCTTGCTAAAATTTACGCCCAAGCTGACGCTGTCATGTCTGCGTGGACGATGGGGGTCAACCAAAGTAGTATTGGAACAGACACTGTCTCTGCCATCTGTAACCTTGCACTCATTACCGGTAATGTAGGACGTGAAGGGGCAAGCCCTATGTCTATTACTGGACAGTGTAATGCTATGGGTACACGTGAGTTTGGCTTTACCTCTTCTATTCCAGGGTACCGTAACTTCGCCTCAGCATCCGATAGAGAAGCGTTTGCCAAGATTATTGATGTGCCTGAGTCACTCATTCCAACCAAAAGAGGCTATGCCTACCCTCAAATTATTGATGCCATTAACCGTGGAGAGATTAAAGCCCTCTGGGTCGTTGCTACCAATCCTCTTGTGAGTTATCCAGACCAAAATGCCCTCAGAGAAGCCCTCAAAAAGCTAGAGATTTTAGTGGTACAAGATGCCTTTATGTCCGACACAGCCCTCATTGCTGATGTGGTCTTTGCAGCAGCAACGTGGAGTGAAAAAGAGGGGTGCTACACCAACTCTGAACGCCGATGTAACTTAGCCAAAAAAGCTGTTGAACCTCAAGGAGAGAGCCTCAGTGACCTTAATATTGTAAGAGAGTTCTCCAAATACTTTGAAGGAAAATATGAACTTCTCTTCCAACATCTCCATACCCCTCGTGATGTCTTTGAGGAGATTAAACGTGTCAGTAAAGGGCAGTTGTGTGACTACTCAGCGATGAGTTATGAGAAGATGGAACAACTCGGTGGTATTCAATGGCCATGTCATGAAAACGCACCTAATGGAACCAAACGCCTCTACACTCCTAATATGCCATGTCGTACCCCAGATGGTAAAGCATCGCTACTGAGTGTCGATTGGGTACCTATGAGTGAGATGGCGTGTAAAGGTCTTCCTCTGACACTCAATACAGGACGTACCGTTGAGCAGTTTCATACACGTACAAAGACAGGAAGCATTGGTATACTCGATGCCCTAGCCCCTGAAGCGTGGGTTGATTTAAACCCTAAAGATGCCCTCAAACTCAAAGTCAAAAGTGGCGATAGAATTGCCCTCTCTGGCACACGTGGAAGAGTAGAAGATGTCATTGTCAAAGTGAGTGAAACCGTACGAGAAGGGGATGTTTTTGTACCATTTCACTTCAATGAACAGCTCATTAACAACATTACCATTCCTGAATTTGACCCAAAATCCTTTGAGCCAAACTTCAAACAGTGTGCAGTACAACTCCACTCCGAAGCTGTGCCTGAAGGGATTGTCTTTGAAGAGCCAGAGATTAGTGGCTATTTAGAGGGTGTAAAGGTCTATAAAGAAGAGGTAGGGGTAAAAGAGAAAGCCTCTCAAACAAAAGAGGCATAAAATATGGGTAGCTTAGACTACCCACATAAGTTGTGAGAGGAAAATAATGGTCACAACAAAAGCAAAAGGGAGAAGGTGACTCTTAAAGACCCATGGTTGAATCTTAAAGTAGACCTGTAACCCTCCTCTTAACCCTAACCAAATGCCTAAAAATGCTTTGAGTGAGAGTACCATCTGAAAAGGTGTTAAGCCATCTGGTGAAACCTCTCCAAAGAGTTGTGTAATAAGGTAGAGTCCTGTTACCACAGCCACAATTAAACTAGGTGGCACAACCTTTCGAACATACTTCATAAACGATTCACGAATTTTAGTATGCTCCTCTTGAGAAAAAGCCTCTTTAATATGCCCCAAGAAGAGATTGTCCACAATGAGAAACCCTCCATAGATAAATGCAGAAAAGAGGTGAATAGTATGAATGATAAAATAGGTCATTAATGCTCCTTATGAGGTGTGTGTAAGTGGTTGAGAGAAGAAACGGTAAACCTCTTCTCTTAATGCCTTGACATCGCTGAGTGTATTGACCGTATTTCGAAAGGCTGATGCCCCTTGAAAACCTGCTTTAGAGTAGGTGTGGAGGTGTTTTCTAAACATCACAGCACCATACTCCCCATAGTGGACAATCATCTGGTCAAAGTGTTCTAAAACAACCTCTCTCATAATGGTTGTATCTACCTCACTAGAACCACTCTTAATCTGATGAAAAATCCACGGTTTTCCCACAGCAGCACGACCAATCATAATTCCATCAGCCTGAGTGTGTTCTAAGACCCATTTGGCTTTTTGGGGAGAGTCGATGTCACCATTGGCTAAAACAGGAATCTTCACACTCTGCTTAATCTCTGCAATGGCATCATAATCCACAGCCGATTTATACTTCCCTGCTCGTGTACGTCCATGCACAGCTAAAAAATCTGCCCCTGCATCTTCAATAACACGTACAATCTCTCGATGGTTCTTCTCATTAAACCCCAAACGCATCTTTACAGAGGTATACTCTTTATTGGAGTAGCGTTTAATAGTCTCAATGACACGCCCCATCTGCTCTAAGTTGGTTAAGAGTGAAGAGCCTTGTAGGTTGTTAACGACTTTGGGAGCTGGACAACCACAATTGAGGTCAATTACATCAATACCCTCTTTGGTATTAATCACCTCAACAGCACGCTTAATGACATCGAGGTCAGAACCAGCAATCTGTACGGAGTACGGTGTCTCAAGAGGGCTTCTCTCTAACATTCGGTGTGTCTTTTTGGAGTTGTGAATGAGTGCATTTGAGCTAATCATCTCACTCACCGTTAAATCAACCCCAAACTTCTTCACCACAGCACGAAAGGGCAAATCTGTAAACCCTGCAAGAGGTGCAAGGGCATAGAGTGGTTTTGAAAAATCTAATGTTGCCATTGGGCTACTTAACAGATACTATTGGTATCGACCAAGTCATCAAGATTATAACTCATATTTTCACGTTTCAAATCATAAAGCGCTCTAAATTTAATAAAGTCACTATGCTCATGTTCTTCTAAGTAAGCAGAGACTTCATCTAATAACTCATACTCAAAAAGGAGATAAAGGTAGGCATTTTGTGCTTTTGGATTCTCTTGTTGGTAGTGTTTAAAACGAGAGAGGTTCTCTACGGGAGAGAAGACTTTTTTCGTAATATTTGCAATCTCAACAAAGTCACGACACCCAAGTTTTACTGCTTCTACAAAGCTATCTAATACATCCGTCGTAAGCTCTAACTCCTCCTCCTCTTCTAAGCGTTTCAACATCACAATAAAGTTTTTTGCATCAAAACGCTCAATATACTTCTTCGCTTTAGTAAAGTTTTCACGTTTTGCAAAAATAGCCAACGCTTCAGCTTGTACCTCTTTAGAGAATGTATCATTTGACGACTGCATCACCTCTTCTACAAACTTCTCATCATTGTGTAGACGGTTTAGACGGTTACGAATTAAGATAGGATTCCCCTCACTTAAGACATTACGTAACTTATGCTCACGTAAATCAACATACTCTCCATTGTTAATTTTATGGATAATATTCACAACCTTTGCCAAACGTGGGCTTAACCCTTCAACATTATCTTTCGCTTCAACAGCCGATTTTTTGAGTAAAACAGCTGAAGAGGCAATCTCTTCAATAGCATACTTCTGCTCTTTTGGTTCGTGAAGCAGTGACCAGTAGAGAGCATCATTGAGTGTAGAAGCATCTCTTTGCCACTTTTTCAACTTAAAGTACCCCTTCATACCGTAGTATGACATATGAATAATGGTAAAAACCAAGAGAAATACCATTGGTACAATAGCCCAAACAGCCACAGGAAGGTTTAAGTTAACCCCCATAATATCCACAATGTAGTGGTTTGGGTTAATGGTGTAGACAAATGCTCCAATGATTGCTGTTAACGTGAGTGATGCAAATATATATAGCCCCAATCTCATAATATATCCTTTCTTTTAGTGTTGTGCTTTTTCGTTAATTTGACGACAGGTAATACAAAAACGTGCAAAGTTTTTTACCTCAAGACGTGCTTTTCCAATAGGCTCTTCACACATCTCACAGACGCCATAACTCTTCTTCTTTATTTTATCTAAAGCAAGTTCAATTTCGTTTAATTCTTTTCGTTGTTGTAGTAAAATAGCACTATCTACGGCTGTTCCTGCAGACGCAGCTGCATAATCACCCTCATCATTTAACTCTAAATCTTTCATCTCATCTAACTCAGATGTTGTTCCTGCTAAATTTTTTAAAATCTGCACCTTACGCTTTTGTAACTTCTCCTCAAATGAAGCCAACTCTTTCTCTGTTAACATGGTATTCTCCCCTTTTATCTAAACTATTTATGGTAAGGGTGGTTGTTGTTGATGGTTAAACCCCTAAAAATCTGTTCCAACAAAACCACCTTCACCAATTTATGTGAAAGCGTTATTTTACCAAATGAAATGCTATTATTACATTTAGTCAAAAAATCGCGTTCAAAGCCGTATGCACCACCAATAAAGAGGTTTACTTGAGTGGTATCCTTAAGGAGTTTTGCAAAGCGATGGCTATCGACCTCTTTAGAAGAGGGGTCAAGTGCAATATTGATGCCTTGTTTCATATATTTCTCAAACGCTTTAGAGTAAGCCTTCTGTGCCATTTGTGGTGAGATATCTTGTGCTTTGGCTATCTCTTTATCGAAGAGTTCAATCACCTCAACCTTAGCAAAGGGTTTGGCAATTTTAATATAGTGTTCAACCAACCCTGCATAGAGTGCATCTTTTCCTTTTTTATCAATGATGATGACATTAATCTTCATCTTCTCCTCCTCTTTTTTCTGTTACCAAGTGATACGCACTAGGTAAAACCACCCCCTTTTGAGAGGAGGTCGCCATTTTTTGTGCTATTGTAACTATAATTCTTTTTAGTAAAGTTAAAGGATAGCCCTATGCCTCATAATCTCTCTCAAACACTGCTATTTCGCCACGCTTGTAAAAAGTTTGATACCCAAAAAAAGGTTTCAAAAGAGCATCTTCTTGCCATCTTAGAAGCAGGTAGAGTTGCACCCTCCTCTTTTGGTATGGAGGGGTGGAAGTTTTTAGTTATCTCTCAAAGCCCTCTGAAAGAGAAGTTAGCACCCATCTGTTGGGGACAAGCACAAATTACCTCCTCTTCACACCTCATTATTCTTCTTGCCTCCGTAGAGGGGTTAAAACCCTCCTCAGGAATCCCCCAACAACGCTTTGCACGCCGTCCTTTACCTCCCGAAGCCATTGAGAACTATGTCAAAAAATATAGCACACACCTAGAGGAGGTTTTTCAAAGTGACACACTCACCTTTGCATGGAGTGCTAGACAGACCTATATTGCGATGACACAGATGATGCTCATGGCTTCTGCTTTGGGCATTGACTCATGTCCTATTGAAGGGTTTGAAGCAGATAAACTCACCCAAGCACTCAACCTTGACCCTAGCCAGTGGCGTCCTGCTGTACTCCTTCCTATTGGATACAGACTCACACAACCCCCTAAACATATTCGCCTACCCTTTGAGGAGGTGGTCACATTTTTAGATGAGTGTTAACCTCTATTAGTAAAAAGAGAGTATAATCTATCTCTATCTCATATATAGGAAAAACAAATGTTTAAAAAGATTATGCCTCTAAATGCCATTATCTCGCTTCGTATGTTTGGACTCTTTATTGTCCTTCCCGTCCTCTCTGTCTATGCTTTAAATATGCCCAACTCTAACCATACGATGGTAGGGATTATTATTGGTGGGTATGCCATTACACAGATGCTCTTTCAAGTTCCTTTTGGAAAAGCCAGTGATAAGATAGGTCGTAAAAAGACCATTATTATAGGGTTGCTTATTTTTGCATTGGGTTCACTCATTGCTGGATTGGCTACGGATATCTATATGCTTCTGTTTGGTCGTTTACTTCAAGGTGCTGGTGCGATTGGTTCGGTCATTACAGCAACCATTAGTGATGTGGTCAAAGAGGAAGAGAGAAGTAAAGCGATGGCGATTATGGGTGGGAGCATTGGAATGTCATTTGCCCTTTCAATGTTGGCAGGTCCTGTGATTGCTTCACATTTTGGTGTCAATAGCCTCTTCTTCTTTGTAGCATTTTTGGCTCTTTTTTCTATCTTTATTCTTATAAAATATGTACCCAATCCTCCTAAAATTCAACACACCTACACACAAACAGATAAACTAGATGCTCTTAAAAACAAAAACCTTCTTAAGATGAACCTTACGAATGTCTTAGTAAAGGGGTTTATGACCTTTGCATTTATGATTATTCCTATCATCTTAACCAAAACCTATGGGTGGAGTATGGATGAACTCTATAAAATCTATCTCCCCTCTATGGTAGTAGGGATTCTCTCTATGGGACCTGCTGCGATGATTGCTGAAAAACGTGGAAAGTATAAAGCCGTACTACTTGCTGGTATTGTAGTTTTAGCCATTGCGTATTTGATTATTGGAATGAGTTCAACCTATATGATGTTTAGTGTGGGTGTGGTGGTTTTCTTTATTGGATTTAACCTCCAAGAACCTATTTTACAATCACTCGTAACCAAATATGCCAAAGTGCATCAACGTGGTGAAGTGTTGGGAATTTTTAACAGTTTTGGTTACTTTGGAACATTCTTAGGAGGGTTTGTAGGGGGTATGATGTTAGATATTGCTTCACTTGCAACCATCTCTTATGTCATTATTGCTATCTGTATCGTTTGGGCGATGATGATTATGACCCTAGACAATCCAGCAAAGAGTAAAATTGCCTATATTCACCTAGACCAGACAGACCATAGTAAACACCAAGAGCTTCATGACCTTAAAGGGTGTATTGAGTGGTACATTAACGACACAGAGCATATCTTGGTTGTTAAATACAATGAAGAGGAACTTAGCCAAGAGCAGATTGAAGCGATTGTGGCAAAAGCGTAATGCGTTTTATTCTCTTAAACCTCTTTCTCTTCCTCAGCTCTTCAGGGCTTGATGCCCTGCTCTTACCACTCTTTCATATAAAAGAGTGGACAACACCCTACTTCTACTACCTCTTCTGTTTTAACTTACCCCTCTCTATTGTGGTGAGTTACTGGCTTTTAAAGAGAGTGATGGCGTACTTAAAACCTTAGCCTCTACCCACGCTAACGCCTCCTCTTTTGTCGTAACCTTCCCCTCTAACTGCTTCTCATAGACCCCATCTAGGAGTCTCTTAAACGCTTTAGAGGGTTTTAACCCTAAAGCAATGAGGTCTCTTCCTTGAAGAAGAGGTTTGGGTGGCATCTTGAGTACCCCTAAACGCTTTGCCTCCTCTTTTAACCACTCTCCAGCCTCAAACACTCCCTCTTTTGCTTCAGGGGTCTCTCTCCCTAAAAAATCAGCTTCAGCCACTAAGAGCAATGCTTCAATATTGACCTTGGTTGAGAGGCGACGAATGGCTCCTGCTTTTGCACCTTGATGAAAGAAGAGTGAGGGTTTTAGGTGATGCTCTACTAAAGGGAGTATCTTCTCAATCCACCCCTCCTCTTGAGTAAGACGGCGTAAGAGGGTACGTGTTGGCTCAACCCCTGCTTTTTCATGCCCAATAGAGCGAATACGTCCATCTTCTTCAATGGTTGTATGGGTGGCTTTACCTAAGTCGTGACATAAAATGGCATAGATAAAACCTAAACGCTCTTTGTCTGAGAGATGTTCATAACACGCTTTAGACAAGAGTTTTACCATAGCGTCAAGCGAAAGAAGGGTATGCCTCCAGACATCACCTTCAGGGTGATAAAGAGGTGATTGAGGCAGACCAATAAGAGCAAAAAGCTCAGGAAAGTAGCGTTCTAATATACCTAACTTCTCCATCAATACAAAGCCTAAAGAGGGTTTTTCAGACTGAAGTAGCAACTTTTTTAACTCTTCAAAGACCCTCTCTTTCGGAAGCTCCTCTAATGCTCCCTCTTTAACCATCTGCTTCATTAACGCTTCTGTTGAAGAGACCATACACAGATGAAAACGTGTACAAAACTGTACCCCTCGATAGACCCGAAGGGGGTCTTCTACAAAAGAGTCTGCATCAATATGGCGTAAACGCTTATGGGTAATATCCTCTACCCCACCAAAGCAGTCTATTAAGACCCCATCACGCAGACGATACCCCAACGCATTCATGGTAAAGTCACGCCGAATAAACGCCTCTTCATAGCTCAGCTTCTCCCCCACAATCACCTCAAATCCTCTATGCCCTTTTGCTACTTTTGACTCTCGTCGAGGAAGAGAGAAGTCATAACAATCGTGTGGGGTATGTAACTTTACCACCCCAAAACTCTTCCCTACACTATTGACCTCTCCATAGGGACGAAGCAATACCTCCAACTGCTCAAGGGAGTCTAAGCCATACACCTCAACATCATAATCTTTACTCTCCTCTCCTAAGAGGGTATCTCTCACAAACCCTCCTACTAACAACGCCTCTGCACCTTCTTTATTGAGTGCTTTCTCTATGGCTTGTAGTGTTTGAGGTATTTTGATTGTCTCTAAACTCTTTTGCATCACGCCCCCTTATGGTAGTGCATCAATCAAAGCTTCTATTGTGCTTATATCTGCCTTTTTAAATGCCTCTTTAAGTGCCTTGAACTCCTCTAAGACCCCTAAATGCACTAATACCTCTTTCTCTTTTTTATTGAGAGGTAACGCTTTAAACGCATACAGAAGTATCACATAACCTCTATCCACCTCAAAAAGCCACTTTGAGTCAACAAACGACTCAACCTCTCCTAATCTGCTCTGCTCTAAAGAGAGTTTATCAATGAGATACTCTAAGTTATGGTGATACTCTCCATAATAGAGGTAACGTGCTAAAAGTACCCTCCAGTATGCCTCCTTCTTTAAGAGATGATGCTTCCTCTCATAGAGCATCTCAATGGCTAAACGTACCACAATCTTATAGTGACTCTCTTGGAGGGTTTTATAGAAGACAATACCATCCCACAATGCTGTTCCAACAGCTGAGATATAAGGAGTATAAATGCGTAACGAAGTACGTGTTAAAACCCTCTTTGCTATAAACTTTAACACAAGATTTGTCATAATGACTTTAACTTTATAGAGCAGTGTCCAGAGAAAAAGGTGACGCTCCTGTTTAAAGTGAATACGGTGGTCAATGGCATACCTCTTCACTTGAGGTTCAGGCAACTCCATAATGGTACGTACCAACATCGCTAAGAAAGGTTGCTCTTTTAAAGAGAGGGTATGGTGTTGATGGTAGAAACAGACAATATGGTGAAGCTCTTTTGCTAAGAGGTAAAACCCTAACAGAAAAAGCAGATAGAACTCTAAAAAGACAAACAGCACAAAGAGCAGGAGATAGGCTAAAACAATATCGCTATTGAACTGCTCCCAAGCAAACACCCCATACTCTACCTCTACATAGATAATAGGTAGAGTCATCACAAACCCTACCATAAAAGCTAAAAAGGTAAATAGCCCTAATGAAGTGGAGAGAAAAAGGGTATTGACTCTTTGTGGACACCCCCTCTTCTTTTTTGCTTCTCTCTCATAAAAAAAGGTTATCTTCTCTACACCCCAACGCTCTAAAAAGCCCATACTCTCTCCCTTAAGAGGCTTGATAGTGTTGTGTTAAAAGAAGGAGTCCTAGACGAATCTCATCATACTCCATTCTACCCTCTAGTGCTTCATAGAGAGGTTTAAGGGGAATATTTTCAAACAATGCACCCTCTTTTTTACTTTGAGGCATTGCTTCAATGAGAGTAACAAGTGCCTCATACGCCTCTTTGGGAGGTTGAAACTTCTCAATATCCAATGCCACACCCTCTTGATAGAGATGAATGAGGTGTTTAATAATGGTTCCCTTCCCTAAACCTCTCTTTTGTGCGAGTTCAATGAGGGTATTAGAGTGAGCAATGAGATTTTTGGTTTTGGTATACGTAGAGGTTAAATAGGTTGCGTGCATAGGTTTCTGGCTTCCTTGTGTGTGACTCTTTTGATGCTTCTCTTTTGAAGAGAAGACTCCTCCAAGGCTTTGAATATGCTCTTTTTCTCTCTGCTTTAAGACCTCTTTACTTAAAGCTTCAATGCCTTCACTGACTTTCTGTGAAGCATTCATAATACGTGAATCGATATGTAAAATAAGGGGGTCTACACGCAGTGCCATAGGGTTTAAACCTAAAAGACGAAGCCCCTCTAAGCTTTTAATACGCGATAGTGCCACATACCCCTGCCCCACTTCAAAGGTACGACTCAAATCAATCTCAGCACTTAGTAGCGTCATTCCTTGACTCTTATGAATGGTCATTGCCCACGCAAGACGAAGAGGAACTTGGGCAACCGTCGCAACAACTTTTCCATGCTCATTCTCTAGTGACCACTCCTCAGGCTCTAACTTAATACGCTTCCCTTCAGAGGTACGCACAATAGGCATATTATCAATAGGACTAAAGCTCTCCACTACCCCTGTTGTACCATTGACATACCCCTCTTCTGTATTGTTTTTAATACAGATAACCACTGCCCCTTTTTTAAGAACCAACTCCTCTAAAACCAAAGAGGTTTTAAAGATTTTCTCAACCCCTTTGGGTGTCCCTTTATGCTCACAGATAAAATGTTTCGCCTCCCCTTTGAGGGCATCAAGCTCTCTTTGGTTAATGGTATCTACATCGATATTATGGGTATAAAGACGTGTCACTTCACTCAAAGTAAGAGGGGCGTGATGGCGTGACTCTAAAAGGCTATGCGAAGCCTCTGAGATATTTCCTGAGCGAATATCATCTAAAATCTGAATCAACTTTGTATCACTTTGTCGAAACTTCTCTTGAAGATAACACGTCTGCAATGCTAACGCCCTCCACGCTTCAGACTGCCAAGCAAACCGTCTCTCTTTAGACGATTTAGAGATGGGTGGGAGTTGAAAGAAATCTCCACTAATGACCACTTGTACCCCTCCAAAGGGTTGATGTGCCCCTTTAAATGCACGTAAAACACTATCCATTGCATCAAAAAGCTCAGGAGAGACCATAGAGACCTCATCAATGATTAAAACCTTTAACGAAGCGAAGCGTTTTTGAAGATACTTCTTCTGTGTTAACGCATCAAGATACGCCTCATCAAGCTCTTCACGAATACCCAATGCAAAAAAGGAGTGAATGGTCTGCCCCCCTAAGTGTGAAGCAGCAATACCTGTTGGTGCGACCACCGTAGGGTAGATTTGATGTCTATTTAAATAATCAATATAGCTCTTGAGCAGATAGGTTTTTCCTGTTCCTGCTGAGCCTGTAATAAAGACATTGTTGCCAGATTGTAAAAGTTTGAGTGCTGTGGTTTGTTTCATAGTTGCCATTATAGCATTTTGTCTTAAGAGCAAAAGAGTCAAACCATCTTTAGAGTATAATACCCCTATGCAAATACTATCCACTTACACCCTACTTCCTCAAAGTAAAATCTTAAAAAAGGAGGCACTATGTCTACTATCTACCCTCTTACAGAAGAGATGCTCAATGATACACACTATCTTCAAGAGCATATCTATGCTAATTTACAACAACACTACTACTGGAGTAAATCCTTCTCTTCCTCTTTTTATATTGCACAAGCCAAGCAAGGTTTTATTGCTGTTACAGATTGTTTTGAAGGTGAAGAGATACTCCTTCCAGAGATACAAAAAGCCTACGCACTTCTACACTTAGAGAAGCTTCACAAAAGTCGTAAAGCCAAAAAGTCTATTCGTAACAATTCACTTACCCTAGAGGTAGATACCAATATTGTAGAGATTTCCCAACACTTAAGCCGTGCCTATACCAATAACTGGCTTACCCCCAAATATGCCAAAATGTTAGAAGATACACTCGGTCAAGATGAGAACTTCTCAGTCATGACAGCCTATATTGAGTCTGAAGGGGAGATTGTAGCTGGAGAGATTGGTTATGCTATTGGAGAGACCTATACCAGTTTAAGTGGCTTTAGCCTCAAAAGTCGACACGCTCAAAACTATGGTACAGCCCAACTTATCCTCTTAGGGGAGTATCTTCAAGCAAAAGGGTTTTTACTCTGGAACTTAGGAGAGACCACTATGTCCTATAAGATGGCACTGGGTGCAGAGATATATAGTCGCCAAGCCTTTTTAGAGGAGTGGTTTGAAGCATCACAACGACCAGCTATCATTAAAACATCGCTATAATAACACCAAAAAAGGATAGAGCAATGCTTCTTTTAGGGATTGGAAATATTTTACAAAAAGATGATGGATTTGGCATTTATGCCTCAACATTTTTAGCCAAAAACTATACCTTCTCCCCCTCTTTAACCATTATTAATGGAGGGGTAGAGGGGATGAACCTCTTTGGTCACCTTGAAGCTCACGCTGAGATTATTGTCTTAGATGTCATAGACATTAGCGACACCCCAGCGTCTATCTACGCAATTCCAGCACAAGAGTTAGGAAGTAGAGGGTTAAACAGTGGAGGTGCGCATGAAATTGGTATTTTAGAGTGCCTTGATATGTTAGAACTTCAAGGTAAAAGAGTTCCTGATACGACGATTTTAGGGATTGTACCACAACATGTCACATTTGATATTGCATTAAGCCAAACACTCTTTAATGCCTTTGATGGCTACATTCAAACCCTCCTTCAACTCCTAGCAAAAAAAGGGTTTGTTGCCTCTGAAAAAGCACATCAGACCTCTCTTTTAGAGATTATTCAAGAGGTCAAAAAACTTTAGTGCTTCACAACACTCGTCTCCCACCCATCATAGAGGGCATCATAGGCACTTAACTTCTCAATAAGTGCTAAGGTAATCTCGTCAATATTGGTATAGAAAGGTTTATCAATACGGTAAAACTTCAACCCCTCCTTTTGACTCTCCTCATCGACAATCTCCTCTAAAATACCAAACCCCTCCTCCTCTAAAGCGTCAATAATTGATGCTTTTTGCGAAGGGTCATTGAAAAAGAGTTTATGCTCAATCGCACGAGGTACTTCAAGGTTATCCTCTTTGAGTCTTAACTGGTCACACACTTTATGGTTTTGAATAATCTGCCACTGTGTTGCTGTTGGGTAGAGAAGTTTATGGTAGTAGTTCCACGCTTCATCCTCTTGAAATCCACTGCTCATCTCATAATGGGTAAACTCATCGAGTGCAAAGTTTAAAAAATCTTGCCAATTATAGGTAAATTGTAAATAGTAGACAAATGTTACATAACCATTGTGAAAAATACGTCCAACATACTTTCCAATACGAAACTTAATCAATGAAGCTTCTAACTTATCTTCTAAATAGGCAATCTCTGGTTGTTCAGACTCACTTAAGAGTCCATTCTCATTAGGCTCTTTTAACTTTGCCTTGACAAATGCCACTTGAGGGTAGATATATCGAATAGCATCTACCTCCATAGAGATACCTGCATTAAATAAAATAGAGGCAGGTTTTCCCTCTAAATTTTTCATATAAATTTCCCAATACTCTTGCATATACGACTCCTTTATTCCATCTCTAAACTCATGAGGTACATATCTTCCCCATCAATTGTATCCATACTTAAACTACCACAGTGACGACACTTATAGATAATCTCATCTATCTCATAACTCTCACCACACTCCCGACACTTTAATTTGAGTTTTTGTTCATAAATGACAAACTCAGCCTCAGCACAAAGTGTCCCCTCTTTAAAGGTATCAAATGCCACCTTTAACAGATGAACTTCAATACCACTCATCACCCCAATTTTACAAACCACTTTGATAATTTTAGTTGCTTCATTTTGTTGGGCTACCTCTTCACACTGGTTTAAGAGTGCTTGAACAACGCTATATTCGTGCATAGTGAATACCTATTCATTTTTTATTTATTGTACAATAAAAAACTTTGATTGTAAAATTGGCTATAATAAAAAAAAGGAACTTTATGATGAAAATGCTCTTAACACTGCTTCTTTTGAGTATACTAGGGTATGGATATGTCGATAAGGAGGCATTTTTACATACCATAGAGAAACTCCCCCCTTTAAGCAACAAAACACTCTGTAAAAAACTTCATCTCCTAAAAACCGACCCTAAAGCACCCTCTACGATGGTAGAAGATGAATTTCTCTTGTGGAACAGTGACTCCAATGAGATAGCGATTGATTTTTCAAAAACAACGCTAAATCAAATTGTAAAACTCACATCCAAATATGGGGTTATTTTTTATGATGATGGATTTTCACAATATGGTCTACTCTTTAATCCCAAAGGAGTGTTAGAAGAGGTGGTTCTCTTGGCTTATCGAAAAGGAAACAGTGAGTGGCAAGCTGAACGCTATACCACCTTACATAGAGCCAATGCACTCTTTCTTGTCAATGAGCAGTTTCGTGGAACAGAGTGGATTATTCCACAAAGCAAAGGAGAGATGATTGTTACAGAAAATATGCTTTTTCTCATTGATGTCAAAGAGCCTCAACACTTTCACATTCAACAAAGTAGCTATAAACAACTCTATCAACAAGAGGACAAGCGCCTCAACCAACACTATCAAAAGCTCCTCAAGCACCTCTCAAAACAAAAAAGAGATGCCCTAAGAGAGATACAGCGTGCATGGATAGACTATACACAAAAGAAGTGTCGTACCCTCTTAAAAGAGACCATTGCTCAAGAGGATAACTCTGTACATAAACAGACCTACCAATGGCACTGCTTTTATGAAGAGACGCAACAACGAAATCAAGCACTTCAATCACTCTTGGAGTATACTACCTTTTATGAGTAAATGACCTCTTGTGGGTATATTTTAAGCGTGTAGGTGTTTGAGTTGGACAGCGTTTCCAGACAAACGCTGAACGAAGTGTATGAAAAGAGGAATTTTCATCCCAAAACTCATCATACATCACTTCAATCTCCCTCTCTTTACACGCCTCAATTCTTTGTCTATTCTCCTCTAAAAACTCTTGCTTCTCCCAAAGAAAATCATCATCAAATTGAGATTTTGCAAAGCTATGTAACTGCTCATCATACCCATCATAAGAAAAGACCTCATCTACCATTCCCATCTTTTTGGCTGACTTTACTGAAAGAGGCAAACATTCATCAAGAAGCTCTTGGGCTTTTTGCTCTCCTACTCTCTTTGGTAAAGAGTAGGTGTGGTACTCACTCCCTGTAAGCCCCAAGGTTTTGTAGTGAGGATTCAAAACAATCCCCTCCTTTGCTACTACATAGTCACATGCCAAGCCCAAAAAGACTCCACCAGCTCCTGCATTACACCCAAAAGAAGCGATGGTAACAACTTCATCAGCAAAGAGTATGGACTTTATCAAATCATTCATTGCATTAATGTTCGCCCAACCATCTTCACCTTGCTTTTGGCTATCTTCTAAGATGTTTAGATGAATCCCATTAGA
>Ga0256828_1000309_pt1 | contig 33677 bp, 32 predicted proteins | sample CV88metaG_FD_185993 | JGI IMG/M metagenome (GOLD analysis project Ga0256828, IMG submission 185993) | Hydrothermal vent microbial communities from East Pacific Rise, Pacific Ocean - CV88 | ecosystem: Environmental > Aquatic > Marine > Hydrothermal vents | place: Pacific Ocean: East Pacific Rise...
ATATTTATCTTTCTTAGTGGTGGCTTTAGAGGGAGGGTTATACCTGGCTCCATTCCGAACCCAGCAGTCAAGCCTCCCATCGCCGATAATACTTACTCTGTCTGAGTTGGGAATGTAGGTCGCCGCCACTTTGATTTTCTTTTCTTTTATACCTTTTTATTTTACTTCCTTTTTTTATTTTTTTAAACTTGCCATTCTATGGGTGTTTTATTTTTACTAATTAAATAATTATTAGTTCTAGAAAATGGTCGGCTTCCAAAAAATCCTCTATATGCTGAAAGTGGTGATGGATGGGGACTTTTTATAATTAGATGTCTATTTGTGTCTATTGAAATACCTTTTTTTTGTGCATAGCTCCCCCATAAAATAAAAACTATATTATTAAATCTTTTATTTATTATTTCAATAATTTTATCTGTAAAAATTTCCCAACCTTTTCCTTGATGAGAACCTGATTTACCTGCTTCTACAGTTAAAATGGCATTTAATAGTAAAACTCCTTGTTGTGTCCATGATTGTAAGTATCCTGTATGAAAATTATTAATACCTAAATCGTCTAATAGCTCTTTATTTATATTTAATAGTGATTTTGGAAGAGGTTTTATATGTGGTAATACAGAAAAACATAATCCATGTGAATGTCCAATAGTAGGATATGGGTCTTGTCCTATTATTACAACTTTTACTTTATCTAGGGGAGTTGAGTTTAAGGCATTAAACCACAGTGAACCTTTTGGTAAAATTTTTTTACCTTTATTTTTCTCTTCTATTAGAAATTTCTTTAATTCTATCATATAAGGCTTATTGAACTCTTCTTTTAAAACTTCCAACCAAGAGGATTCTAATTTGATACGATTTTGCATATATAGCCTTTTTGTGAAATTATACTAAAAAATATAGTAGTTTTAATAATAAACAGCTATAATGATGCTTAGATGAAAGGTGAGAGTGTGAAAATATATATCTCTTCTCAACTTAGATTCGACTTTATCTAAAATTTTTTAGAGAAGTTATATATTTACAAAAGGTACGACAATGGCAGAATTGGTTAATGGAACTGTTAAATGGTTTAACGATGAAAAAGGTTATGGATTTATTGAACAAGCAAATGGAGGGGCTGATGTATTTGTACATTTTAGACAAGTAAACAACCCAAATGGTGGTAGAGTCTCTCTAGCTGATGGTCAAGCTGTAACTTTTGAAATTGGTCAAGGTCAAAAAGGTCCACAAGCTGAAAATGTAACAGCAGTATAATCTGTTTTATTAAAGATAAGGGATTTCCCTTATCTTCTATCTCATCTTTTTTATTTTTATCACATTTTTTAACTTTATGGCATAATTTAGTCTATTATTGATATAATGCCATCAAAAAATAAGAGTGAAATATATGCAACAATTTGAAGCTTATCTTAGAGCTAATTTACCAAAAGTAGAGACTTTTCATCCACACTATAATAATGCACTATCAGCCATGCTTTTAGCAGGAGGTAAGAGGTTTCGTCCAATGTTACTTTTATCTGTAGTAAAAGCTTATGAACCTTTGTTATTTGAGAGTGCATTGGCACCTGCTTTAGCAATTGAGTTTTTGCATACATACTCTTTAATTCATGATGATTTACCTGCTATGGATAATGCTCCTTTGCGTAGAGGTTTTGAAACTCTTCATATTACTTATGATGAGGCTACAGCAATTTTAATAGGTGATGCGTTAAATACGGAGGCTTTTTATCATATTTCAAAAGCTCCTCTTAGAGATGATATTAAAATTAAATTGGTTGAATTATTATCAAGGGATGGTGGAACATATGGTATGGTTTTGGGACAATCTATAGATTTATTTTTTGAAAATCATCCACTAAATTTAGAAGAGGTTAAGATTTTGCATATTAATAAAACAGCTAAATTAATTGCTACAAGTCTATTAATGGGTGCTGTTATTGTTGAGATGGATAGAGATAAACAGGATATGCTCTATAAGTTTGGTATAGATTTAGGGCTTCTTTTTCAAATTCAAGATGATATTATAGACTATACTCAAAGTGATGAAGAGGCTGGTAAGACTACAGGTAATGATAATGATAAAAATTCATTTATTAATATAATAGGATTGGATGGTAGTAAAAGAGAGGCTGATAGATTAGCTGATAATTTGCAAAATAGATTTGATATGTTTGATAAGCCTTTAAAAGAGGCATTAAATCCTATTATTACAAAATATCTATATAGACATAGATAGTTTTTGTAGTATAAAATATATATTTTATACTGCTAAATCTATTTTAAGGAATTTATTTAATGGCAATAACTGAGCAAAATAATATGCGTAAAAAGATGGCAAACACTATTAGATTTTTGGCAGCTGATATGGTACAACAGGCAAACTCTGGACACCCTGGAGCACCTATGGGATTAGCTGACATTGCAGTAGTACTTAGTGAACATCTAAAACATAATCCAAAAAATCCAAAATGGTTAAATCGTGACCGTTTAGTATTTTCTGGTGGACATGGGTCATCTTTGATATATTCATTACTATATCTTTGGGGATATGATATATCAATGGATGATTTAAAAGCATTTAGACAATTAGACTCTAAAACTCCTGGTCATCCTGAATATGGTCATACAGCAGGTGTTGAGATTACTACAGGACCATTAGGTCAAGGTATTGCAAATGCAGTTGGTTTTGCTATGGCAGAAAAATATACAGCCAATCTCGTAAATTCTGAAACTTGTGAGCTTATTGACCATAAAGTGTATTGTTTATGTGGAGATGGAGATTTACAAGAGGGTATATCATATGAAGCTTGTGCTTTAGCAGGACATTTAAAGCTTGATAATATGGTATTGATTTATGATAATAATGAGATTACTATAGAAGGTGACACAAGTATAGCTTGGAGTGAAGATATATCAATGCGTTTTGAAGCTCAAGGTTGGGATGTCAAAAAAATAAATGGTCACTGTTATGATGATATTGATAAAGCCCTAACAGAGGTAAAAAGTGCAACAAAACCCACTCTAATTATAGCAAATACTATTATAGGAAAAGGAGCAGGGGAGTTAGAGGGGTCAGCTTCTACTCATGGTTCTCCTCTTGGAGAAGAGACAATAAGAGAATCAAAAATAAAAGAGGGTTTCCCAGCTGATGAAAAATTTTATATTCCTGAAGATGTATTGGCTCGTTTTAGATGTGCTATAGAACAGGGTGAATTATATGAAAGAGAGTGGGTACATAGACAAAAACAGGCTCCATTAATAGAGCAGAATGAGGCATTAAATAGATTATTAAATCCAGATTTTTCATCTATTGAGTATCCTGATTTTACAGATACTAAAGCAGTAGCTACTAGAGATAGTAATGGTCAGATATTAAATGCTATTGCAAAAGCAGTTCCTAGTTTTATAGGTGGTTCAGCAGACTTGGCACCATCAAATAAAACAGCATTAAAAAATATGGGAGATTTTCCAAAAGGTAAAAATATTCATTTTGGTATTCGTGAACACTCTATGGCTGCTATTACTAATGCTATGGCTTTATATGGTACAGTTATCCCATTTAATGCTACATTTTTTGTATTTTCTGATTATTTAAAACCTAGTGCTAGAGTAGCTGCTCTAACTAGTATTCAAAATTTCTTTATATGGACACATGATAGTATTGGTGTTGGAGAAGATGGTTCAACTCACCAACCAATAGAACATTTAAGTCAATTTAGAGCTTTGCCAAACTTTTATGTATGGAGACCTGCTGATGCTACAGAGAATGTTGAAGCTTGGAAAACAGCATTAACTATTAATGCACCTCATGGATTTGTACTATCTCGTCAAAAATTAAAAACTTTAAAACCAAAAAGAGATTTTGGTGATGTCTCAAAAGGTGCATATATTGTCAAAAAGAGAAATGGAGCTAATTTGACACTTATGGCAAGTGGTAGTGAGCTTATGCTCTGTCTTCAGGCTGCATGTCATTTAGAGGTTTTGGGTATTGTTGCAAATGTTGTATCTGTTCCATGTCTTGATTTATTTAATGAACAAGATAATGAGTATAAAAAAGCAGTAATAGACCCAGATACAAAAGTATTAGCAGTTGAAGCAGGAACAGCAACAGAGTATTATAGATATGCAGATGATATTTTGGGTATGGAGAGTTTTGGTGCATCAGCTCCAGCTGAACTTCTTTTTGAAAAATTTGGATTTACTAATGAAGGAGTAATGAAAAAAGCTTGTGCTTTAATGAATGTAGAGTATAAACCTGTTGATTTAGGTATATGTTAAAAGTTATTAACACTCTATTTACTTTGTTTAAGTATAATATGCAAAATTAAATTAATATATAAGGAAAGAAATGATTAAAAAAAGTATTAAAATAGCTTTAACTTCATTACTATTTGTAACAGTTTGTAGTGCTGATAGTAGCTATGGAACAGTTAATGGCGAAAAAATAACCAAAGATGAAGTTACTCAGATAATGGGTCCTCAGGGTATTGATTTTGATAAATTAGATAAAGGTTTACAAGAAAAGATACTTAATAGTATAGTTGATAGAAAACTTCTTTCTCAAAAAGCGTCTAAATCAGGTATTGAGAATAGTGAAGAGTTTAAAGAAAAATTGGAAATGTTAAAAAAAGATTTGGCTTTAAATATTTGGATGGAGCAAGAGGCTAAGAAGTTAGAAAAATCAACTAAAGAGAGTGATTTAAAAGCTTTTTATGATAAAAATAGAGATAAATTTAAATCACCAGCTGAGTTAAAAGCTAGTCATATTCTTGTTAAAACAGAAGATGAAGCTAAAGAGATTATAAAACAATTGGATAATGCAAAAGATGTTAAAGCTGAATTTGCTAAATTAGCAAAAGAGAAATCAGTAGGTCCTAGTGGAGCAAATGGTGGTGATTTGGGATGGTTTCCAGCTAGTAGAATGGTTCCAGAGTTTAGTGCTGCTGCAGAAAGTTTAAAAAAGGGTACTTATACCAAAAAACCTGTAAAAACTCAATTTGGTTATCATATAATATATTTAGAAGATAAAAAACCAGCTAGTATTCAGAAATTTGATGAAGTAAAAGAGCAAATTAAAGCTATTGTAAATAGAAATAAGTTTAATAAATTTATAGAATCAACAGTTGAAAATCTTAGAAAAGATGCAAAAATAGAGTTAAAAAAATAGTATTTTTTTAACTCATTAGAATACTTTATAGGGTTATTTAATAAAATTATTTTTTTGTGCTACTTGATATATTTATTTAATTTATTATGGATATAATAAAAATATTTTATAAAAAAGGTAGCCCTATGAAACTCACTAAGGAACAGATAGAGTCATTTGATAAAGATGGTTTTTTGATTGTAAGAGATTTTGCTAATCATACAGAGTGTGAGGCTATATTAGATATAGCAAAAATTCATCTCAAATACAAAATAGAACCTATAGAGACAGAAAGTGGATATCATGACAAATCTAAAAAGTATCGAAGTGATGTATTGGATTATAATAGTATAAGAGATACAAAAGAAGCTACAGTTAGAAGATTAAGACAGGTATATAGTCGTGATATAATTTTTAAAAATTGGATGGAAAATATAGAAATCCGTCCAGCTTTAGAACAGCTTTTAAATGACCAAGTGGTAATTACTACAGCACATCATAACTCTATTATGACAAAAATGCCTTATTATGGTACAGAAACTAGATGGCATCAAGATAGAAGATATTGGCATTTTAGTGATAATAATTTATTAAGCGTTTGGTTAGCTTTGGGTGAAGAGAATAGTGATAATGGTGTATTAGAATTTATTCCAGGTAGTCATAAAATGAGTTTTGATATGGAACAGTTTGATGAAAAAGAGTATTTTAGAGAGGATTATAGTAAAAATATACCACTTATAGAGAAAAAAGTATCAACTACACTTCAAAAAGGAGATATTGTATTTTTTCACTCGTTATTGCTACATAGAGCTAATGCAAATAGAACAGATAAGCCTAAAATATCTTTTGTTTATACAGTTAAAGGGGCAAAAACAAAATCTTTAAAGAGAACTCGTTCTTCTGAATATCCTGAGATTTATCTTGATAAATTGGGAGGATAGTTTATCTCTTAATTTCTATAATTTTTAATATCTATTTGTTATAATCACAAAAACAAAGGGATTTCATGCAACATCTAGTAGATACCAATGATTTAAGTGATAAACAGATAAAAAATATAATAAAAGATGCCAAAAGATTTAAAAAGCAGATGCCAAATGCACTATTAAGGGATAAGCTACTTATTACACTATTTTTTGAAAGTTCTACACGAACTAGAAGTTCTTTTGAGGTGGCAGCTAAGAGGCTTGGTGCGAGTGTAGTTCATCTTGACCCATCTAAAAGTTCTACAAATAAAGGTGAGAGTCTAAGTGATACTTTTGCTAATTTATGTGCAATGGAACCTGATGGTGTTATTATTAGACATGAGTATAATAATACTCCTCAAAAATTAGCAGATAAAGGTCTTACTACTGTTATAAATGCAGGAGCAGGAAGCTATGCTCATCCTACTCAAGCACTTCTTGATTATTTTACTATGATAGAGGAGTTTGGTGATGTGAGAGGTAAGACTATTGCTATAGTAGGAGATATTATTAGCTCTCGTGTGGCTAGTTCGGGTATTCGTTTATTTAAGAGAATGGGAATGAATGTAGTTCTTGTTGCACCAAAGCCATTTATGCCTGATATGGATTTGCAAAAGTATGAAAAACTTGATGATATTATAGATAAAGTTGATATTATTATGTCTCTACGAGCTCAATTAGAGAGACATAAAGCACCTATATTTGAAGATTATGATGAGTATGCAAAGGAGTACTGTATCACAAAAGAGAGAATGAAAGATAGAGATATAATGCTACTTCACCCAGGACCTGTAATGCGTAATATAGATATATCTGATGAGATGTTAGAAGATAGCAGATGCAAGGTATTAAAACAGGTAAAAAACGGTGTTTTTGTCCGTATGGCTATACTTAAATGTTTGTTACTTGATAGTTAATGGAGCAGATTACAGCACTTGCCAAAGAGAGAACTCCTTTTCTCTTTGTTATCTCATATGACAAGAGTAAAATTTTTGTTAAACCATTAAATCAGTTACCAAATAATATATTTTTTAAAATAGGTAAATATAGAAATTATCCCAAAATTCCTATAAACAAAAGCTATTATATCAAAAAGTATCCGATAGATTTCAAAAGCTATAAAAGTGAATTAGATAGAGTAATTGAGGAGATAAAATCGGGAAATACTTATCTATTAAATCTTACATTTAAAACTCCTATAGAGACAAATTTATCACTAAAAGAGATATTTTTATATGCAAAAGCAAAATATAAATTATATTTCCAAGATAATTTTATCTGTTTTTCTCCTGAAAAGTTTATAGAGATAGAGGGAGACACTATTTCTACTTATCCAATGAAAGGTACTATAGAGGCTCATATTCCAAATGCAAAAGAGAGGATATTATCAAATAGTAAAGAGATGGCAGAGCATATTATGATAGTTGATTTAATGAGAAATGATTTGGGTATGATTGCTAGAGATGTAAAAGTAGAAAGATTTAGATATATAGATAAAATCAAAGCAGGTGATAAAGAACTATTACAAGTTAGTTCAAAAATCACAGCTACATTATCTAGTAGTTGGAGAGATAATTTAGGAGAAATACTTCAAAAAATACTTCCAGCAGGTTCTATTACAGGAACACCTAAAAGAAAAACTGTAGAGATTATTGATGCTGTAGAGGATTATAATAGAGACTTTTATACAGGAGTTTTTGGGGTTTTTGATGGAAATAATTTATACTCTGCTGTTATGATTAGATTTATAGAACAAAAAGAGTCCAAATTATATTATAAAAGTGGAGGAGGTATTACTATAGATAGCGGGGCAATTAGTGAGTATAATGAATTGATAGATAAAATATATTTACCATTATAATTTTTGATTTTGAAGCCAATCTAAGGCTTTATTTAAATCAAAACTAATACCATATGTTGTTGTAGGTGTATATCCTGAACCTTTTATATCTATATTTGAATATTGTGTCCATACTTTTGCTATAAAAACTTCTATACCTTTTGATAGATGGTATCCAATACCTAATCCCATAGATTTTGTTGGTTTATTTGATACTTTTATTATAGCTTTTAGAGATAAATCATTATAAAATTCATCTATAGAGTAGTTGGTGTATATATCTCCTAATTTATAGTTGACTCCTAGATAAAATGCTGATGGTTGTTTTTTTTCATAGAGTGTTTGTGTCTCTTGATTATATGATAACTCTTTTATACTACTTATAGGCATATCTGTTGTTAAATATAGATGTTCTATTTCTCCTACTTTAAAAGTATATAGAGTAGAATTGTTATTATTATCTATAGTTAAAAGTTGAACATATGCTCTTTTGAAACTTTGTTTGTATAGTACACACTCTTTTGTATAGTTATTTTCATTTAAAGATTTATTTCTAAATATTATAGGCATACTAGTTTGAATTAATCTGACTAAATCTTTAGATATTTGTGATGCTCTTGGTTTTTCATCTATAATAACTTTTTTAATTTTATTTCCCACTTTAAAATAAAATTCACTTCCTTGTCCATTAGGAGAGATAACTCTTTCTGATTTCAATTTATTTATATCTATAGCACTATTATTACATTTTATTAATGGAAGTTCTTTTGCATATATTATAAAAAAAGGTAACAAAATAGATATAAATATTTTTTTCATTATAACTCCAGATATTTTTTGATTGTTATATCGTTTAGTTCTTCTTTAGAAGTTGATAGTTTAGGATGATGAGGAGGTAAATCTGCTTTTTGACATATATTTACAATTTTTTCTGTTATTTCATCTTTTATTGTTTGAAATGATTTATTAGTACTATTATTTTCATTTAGGATAGTAGTTAATACGGTTGTAAATAGACTACCATTTGCAGTGGCAAGAGACTCTTCATTATCTTGTGCTGCTGTTAATACAATATATTCTCCAGTTATTTTATCTGTTCCTTTTATATTTGTACTTGTAGAGAATGTTTTATCTACAAATTTTGGTAAAATACTTTTAGGGAGAAATTTATTATTTAAACTTTTATATGCTGTACCACTATGACAAGAGTCAAACATAATTAATTTTTTGGCTTTTATATGGCTAAAATAGTAATATAAATCATCATCCAAAAAGTGCATATTTTCACTACCATCACTCAAAACTATAGTCTCATCTCTACCATCAGCTTCATCACCATTTAAATCATCTGTATATGAACCATGTCCACTATAAAAAAATAGAAATATATCATTTGGTTTTAGATTTTTTTGGTATTTTTTTAACTCTTTTTCTAGTTTTAAACTATCTTTGTTGTATAGTATTTTAATATTATCAAATCCCCATTTTGTAATTATAGATTGAATATTTGTTATATCCGTATCAATCCCAGGCAAATCAGAGCTATAAGGGCTATAGTCACTTACTCCTACAAGTAGAGCTACTTTTTTACTAGGGGTTTGTTTTTGAATTTGAGTTTGATTTGAGTCTAATGAGAATTTTTCTATGAGACTACAACCACTAAGCATTAGAGTTATTATTGTAAAAATGATAATTTTATACATAATAAATTCCTCCTTTTTATTATAATACTCTTTTTGCTCTTAAAGTTTAAGAAAATATTATTTTAATTGCATAAATATTTCTTGTAGATATTTAGCTACTCCATCTTCATTATTGCTATGAGGTAATACTATTTTTGCCTCTTTTTTGACTATATCTAAAGCATTACTAACAGCTATAGATGTTCCTGCTACTTTGAACATCTCTATATCATTAATATTATCACCAAATACAGTAGTATTTTCTAATGGAATATTTAAATATTCAGTTAGTAGTTTAATAGCATGGGCTTTATCTCCTAATGGATGAAGTATAGTTAAAAACCAACATTTAGTATAGTGTTCAGGAGATAGTTTACTCTCTATACTATTTCCAAATATATTTTTGAGATGTTTTTCTAATAAGTTAAGCTCTTCTTTTTCCCCCATATATACTATTTTTAGTGTATCTTTTAGCCCTTGAATATTTTTTTCTCTTTTTAATCTAGGGTCTTTATTATATTTCCAATCTATTAGATTTGATTGGTATTGGTTCATATTATTTGGTATAGCAAAAGTTTCATTAATAGAGTCTCTATCTTTTATAGCTAATAAAAATGGTTCTATATTAAATTTTTTTGCTTCATATATAATCTCATCTACTAGATTTTTATCTATAGGTTTTATATCTATTATCTCTTTTTGTGCAGTTGCTATTAATGCACCATCCAATAATATTAATGGAGCATTTAGCTTCATTCCATTTAAAAACTCTTCTATTTTAGCAAAGCTTCTAGCTGTTGCTACACTAAGTAGAGCTTTTTGAGATACACTATTCCATATCTCTTTACTAAATTTTGTAACTTTTTGATTATTGTTTAAAAAGGTGTGGTCTAAATCGGTTATATATAATTGTTGCATAAATCTTCACTTTTTAATTGAATTATAGTAGAATTGCGTTTATGAACATATTGATACAGATAATAATTCTAATGATAGCACTAGAGATTATAGAGGCAAATTTTCAAAAAGCACCAACTATAGGTGGAATGATAGGTAGATTATATGGTTACTATCATAAAAGTGTATTTTTATTATTTTTAGCACATCCTACTCTATATTTTGTACTTTTTATATCTATTGCTACTAATATATTAAATATTTATATTATATTGATAATACTAATTAAAGTATTTGATATATTTTTTAAAATAGAAATGATACAACAGATATATATTAGAAAAAAGATAGATAATCAGTTATTACCCATTTTAGATATGCCAATAACACCTCTAATGAGTTATATGGGACTGTTGATATATGTTCCTTTGCTTATTTTGGGATTATTTAATCAATAATATATGACGGATAATGAAAAATTAACACAAAATTGATTATAATGCTAAAAACTACAAATAAACTACAAACAACTTCATATAGCCTAATTATGATAACCTGTCAGATTTGGGTTATAGCTTTCAAGAGGATTTATGAGCGAACAACAACAAAAAAAGCATTACAATAAGAAAAAGACAAACAATAGAACACACATTCCTGTTGAGGGGTATAAAGTCGAGGATTTACAATCTAAAACATTAGAAGAGTTAGTGGAGATAGCTCTAAAGGTAAAGGTAGAAAATCCAAATGAATTTAAACGAAAAGATTTAATATTTGAAATATTAAAATCTCAAGTAAAACAGGGAGGTTTTATTCTCTTTACAGGTATATTAGAGGTTATGAATGATGGGTATGGTTTTTTGAGGAGCGAAGATGGTAATTTTGCTAATTCTCAAAATGATACCTATGTAAGTAGTACGCAGATTAAAAGATTTGCTCTTAGAAATGGTGATATAGTTACAGGTCAAGTTAGGCAACCCAAAGACCAAGAGAAATATTATGCCCTACTTAAAATAGAAGCAATCAACTATTTACCTCCAGAAGAATCAAAAAAGAGACCACTTTTTGATAATCTAACTCCATTATATGCTATGGAGAGGTTAAAATTAGAGTATCATCCTCTAAAATTAACTGGGAGAGTGCTTGATTTATTTTCACCTATAGGAAAAGGTCAAAGAGCTTTAATAGTTGCACCTCCTAGAACTGGTAAAACAGAACTTCTCAAAGAGTTAGCTCATGGTATTAGTCATAACTCTCCTGATGTATCTTTGATGGTACTATTAGTTGATGAGAGACCCGAAGAGGTTACAGATATGCAACGCTCTGTAAAAGGAGAAGTTTATAGTTCTACATTTGACCTTCCTGCTCAAAACCATGTTAGAACAGCAGAGATGGTAATAGAAAAAGCAAAAAGAAGAGTAGAGAGTGGCAAAGATGTGGTGATTTTACTCGATTCTATTACTAGATTAGCAAGAGCTTATAATACTGTAACTCCAAGTTCAGGAAAAGTATTATCTGGTGGTGTAGATGCAAATGCTTTGCATAAGCCAAAAAGATTTTTTGGAGCTGCTAGAAATATAGAAGAGGGTGGAAGCTTGACAATTATTGCTACAGCATTGATTGAGACGGGTAGTAGAATGGATGAGGTAATTTTTGAGGAGTTCAAAGGTACAGGTAACTCAGAAGTTGTACTTAGTCGTTATGTAGCAGATAGAAGAATATATCCAGCTATTGATGTTACTAAATCAGGAACTAGAAAAGAGGAGTTAATGGTAGAACCAGAAACTTTACAAAAGGTTTGGGCGCTTAGAAATGCTATGCAGAATATGGAAGAGGTAGAGGGTCTTAAGTTCTTATTTTCAAAAATGACAAAAACTAAAAGTAATGAAGAGTTTTTGGCTATTATGAATGATGTATAAAAAGTAGATAAGTGAAAATAGGTGTTTTTGATTCTGGTGCTGGTGGATTAAGTGTTGTTAAATCTTTAATTGAGTCTCGATTTTTTGATGAGATAATATATTATGGAGATACAGCACGGGTTCCATATGGTATAAAAGATAAAAATACAATTATTAGATACTCTCTTGAGGCATTGGAATTTTTTAATAATTTTGATATAGATTTGCTAATTACTGCTTGTAATACTGTGAGTGCTTATGCCTTAGATGAGATGAACCAAAGAAGCAACTATCCTGTAGTGGGAGTTATAGACTCAGGAGTTCTTGCACTTCAAAATCGCAATATTAGAAAAGATGAACCTATACTTATTATAGCCACTCGTGCTACAATAAACTCTAATCGTTATCAATATGCTCTACAAACACTAGGATATAAAAATATTACAGCCATTCAGACAGGTCTTTTTGTTCCTTTAGTAGAAGAGGGATTATTTGATGGAGAGATAATTGAAGCTACTATGAGATACTACTTCAAAGATATAACCATCCCAAAAGCCATAATATTAGGGTGTACTCACTTTCCATTGATTAGTAATAGTCTAAAAAGATATTTTCACCAATATCCAACACTAATTCATTCAGGTGAAGCGATAGTTGAGTATCTCAAAAAACACTACAATCCATCTCAAATTCAAAATGAGACCAAGCTAAAGATATTTGCTTCAGATAATGTTAGTGGACTTAGAGAGATTGCTACTAAATGGTTGGGATAACCTCATAAATAGTTATGAGGTTATATTAAATTAAGGTAGTGGTACTTTTACTGTTCCTACTTCTGTACCATCACTTTTCCATAAAGTTTTTCCACTTCCATCATTAGCTACAAAATATAGAGTACCATTTATATTGGTTAAATTATATAGATTACTATCACCATTTGGATTAATATCTTTAACTATTACTGTTCCAGACTCTGTACCATCACTTCTCCAAAGCTCATCTCCATAAATTCCATCATTTGCACTAAAATATAATTTATTATTTAATACAACAAAACCACCAACAGATGCACTTCCACTAGAATTAATATCTTTAACCATTACTGTTCCAGCCTCTGTTCCATCACTTCTCCAAAGCTCTCTTCCATGAACTCCATCATTTGCACTAAAATATAATATACCATTCATATCTGTTAAACTATTAGGCAAAGAGCCTACATCAGGATTAGAATTAATATCCTTAACTATTACTGTTCCAGACTCTGTACCATCACTTCTCCAAAGTTCATCTCCATGAATTTCATCATTTGCACTAAAATATAATTTATCATTTAATACAACAATACTACCAATAGACGCACCTCTACCTCTACTAGAATTAATATCTTTAACCATTACTGTTCCAGCCTCTGTTCCATCACTTTTCCATAAATTCCATTCATAATAGTTAACATGATGATATACTGAATTATAAGTATAATGAACTACTCCAAAATATAAAATTCCATTTTTTTCTGTTATATTACCAATATAAGACATAGAACCAACCCGTTTTACTTTTACTGTTCCAGACTCTGTACCATCACTTTTCCAAATCTCTATACCAGCATGAGAACAATATAAAGTTCCATTCATATCTATTAAATTATCAGGATAAATATCTTTTAGCATTACTGTTCCAATCTCTGTACCATCACTTTTCCAAAGTCCTGTACCATTTCCATCATCTGCACTAAAAAATAGAATTCCATTTGAGGTAGTTAAATCAGATATGAAAGAATTAAACTTTTTAATCTTTATAGTTCCAGCTTCTGTTCCATTACTTTTCCATAATGTATTATTGATATCTGTAAAATAGGCTAAACCATCTAATATAATAGGGTCTTTTATCTTTGGATAAAGAGTATCAAACTTTATATTATTTTTTAAAAAAACAACTCTACCATCACCATTAATACCATATAGTTTATTATTTTCTGAATATAGTCCTTTTAATTCAAGCGTTCTAATAACTGTTGCACCATCAGATTTAAATATTCTACTTACAGAGCTATTATGTTCATCTGATACTGTTATTTTTAGTGTTACAGGAGAGCTTGGTTGATAATTGGTTAACTGAATAGTTGGTAGATTGGTACTACCTACAATAGTAGCACTACCATCAAGCTTTTCCCATAGATATGATAGAGTATCATTACTATCATCTATAGCTACAATTGTGGCTGTTAAACTATTATTAACTACTTTAGCATTAAAATCTATAATTTTTGGTGGATTATTGATTGAAACTTCTACTTGAGTCTTATCTATTACTGTTATTGTAAAGTTTGTTGTAAATGTTTCATTGTCACTATTGACTAATACAAAAGAGTATAAATAATCTCCTGCTGTTGTTGGAGGTGTATAAGTTGAATTTAAAGAGATATACTTAAGATTTGAGTTAAAATGGAGTGTACCCTGATTTGGGTTAAATTCACTAGTTGGAAATATACCACCTGTTGGAGAGTATATACCATATGTTAGCTCATCTCCATTTGGATTATATATATTAAATGTAATATCTGTTTTATCATAGTTATTAAATACAATAGAAATTAATCTTGGAGTATCTTCTGTTTGAATATTAGCACTAGCCAAAGGCATAACTATAGTACTTGTAGTATTAGTTAATGTTCCATTAAATTCTCCTATAAAGACCATAACGCCTGTACTATTATAGGCTTTTGCTGTAAAGGTTAATACCTCTCCTACAGGAAGTGGGTCTGTTGCTATTACCCAGTTATTACCTGATTTGGTAAATGGGGCATTTTGCATATATATATGTGAAGAGCTATTTACATCTAGTGTAACTCTAACTATATCTGTATCTGGTTTTTGAACTATTTTTGATAACTTTTGAGTTACAGATTCAGGTATAGTTATACTAATTTTAACGCTTCTCATATGTGTAGAGTTAGAATTATTACCTCCTCCACATCCAATAAAATAAAAGATTGAAAATATAGCTATAAGCCATATTATAATTTTTGAATTTTTCATTTTTTACTCCTTTAATCTAGTTTTTATTTTTAATTATAACATTCAAAAGTTGGTAAAAGGTAAGAATTTCAATGTTTTTATGTTGTTTTTTATTTACTTTTTATAATGTTTATTAAATTTAAAATAATATTAATAAACAATACAAAATCTTGTTGGTATAATTTAGTTATGAAAACGATTAATAAATATATGGATAGATTTAACAAAGAAGAACTTTTTATTGTAGGGTTTTATATTAGCATTATTTTAATTATGTTAATTGGAGTCTGTTTAGACTATTGGATAAAAAACTATATAGATATGTATTTTGAATTACTATTTGCTATAATTACATTATTGGGATTAGTATATTTTTATTATACTCATAATATTTGGATTGCAAAACATTTTATAGTGCTAGTTAGTGTAATAGGTAGTTATATATTTTTAATTACTAGTGGATTTGCTATTTCTGTTTTTACTTCTATTGTATCTTTATCATTTTTTTTGCTTTTTTCTATTAGAAGGTCTTTAGTTTATAATCTAATACATCAATTAACTATAGCAACTATTTATATATATGGATATAGTATTGAACCAAATAATCCGATTTTAAATAATTGGAGTATAATTTTTTCTACATTTATAGCCTCATTATTAATGATATTATTAGGTATTGTCTATCAATTATCTATAGAAAATTCATATAAAAAGCTTTATAAATCAAATCAAGAAAAAGAGTTATTACTTCAAGAATTAAACCATAGAGTCAAAAATAATTTGCAAATTATTTTGTCCATTATTCAACTTCAAAGTTTACAAAGTAAAGAAAAAGATAGATTTTTAGAATTAGAGAATCGTATAAATGCTATCTCTAATAGTTATGAGATGTTAACTATGAGTAGTAATTTACAAAAAATAAATATGAAAGAGTATATAGAGAGATTATTATCTAATATTCAAAGTAGTTTTGCAATGGAAAATAAAAATATATCTGTTAAAATAGAAACACATATATTTTTAGCTATAAAAGAGGCTACATATATAGGATTAATTATCAATGAATTGGTTACAAATTCATACAAATATGCTTTTGATAATATTAAAAATGGTTTTATAGATATAATTTTTAAAAAAAAAGATAATAGATATTTATTAATTATAAAAGATAATGGAAAAGGATTTGATATGAATAAAAAAAGGAAATCTTTGGGATTGGAATTGGTATATGGTTTAATTAAAGAACAGTTAAAAGGTTCTATTTTGTGTGATAGCAAAAATCAAACAAAATATATTATAGAGTTTGAAATATGAAAAAATTAGAAAAATATACTTTATTATATGCAGAAGATGAAACTATTATTAGAATGAATATTACTAAGCAACTTCAGGAATATTTTCAAAAAATATATACAGCAACAAATGGTAAAGAGGCATTAGAACAGTTTTTTGATTATAGACCTGATATTGTGATTTTAGATATTAATATGCCTTATTTTAGTGGATTGGAAGTTGCAAAAAAAATAAGGGAAAAAAATAAAGAAATACCAATAGTTATATTAACAGCTTATAGTGATTTGCCTCTTTTGTTAAATGCAGTTGAATTAAATTTGACAAAATACATTATAAAACCTATAACAAAAGATAAATTAAAAGAGATGATAGAGGCTATAGAAGATAAATTAGAACAACCAAATTATATATATTTAAAACATGGTTACTATTTTGATGTGGATAAACAGATATTATATAATTCTCAAAATCAAGAGATACATTTAACAAAAAACGAGATAAAATTTATAAATTCTTTATCTAAATCAAAATATCAATTTATCTCTACAGAAACAATAGAATATGATATTTGGGGAGAATTATCTTTTGAAATAGATTGTAAAAAAAGATTAAAATCTCTTCTTGCAGGATTGAGAAAAAAAATACCTAAAGATATAATAAAAAATAATTACTCTTTGGGATACAAATTAGAGTATTAAAATAAAACAATATTTGTTGAATTCAGATTTCTATTTTAAACTTAATAACTTTGATGTATAATACCCTCGATAAATAAATACAGGAATTGATTAAATATGAGTGAACTGTTAAATAAAACTTTAGTAAACTCGAATGAGTTGGAGACTCTTTTAAAACAGAGAGCAGAGGGTGAAGTTGATTTTTTATTAATAGATGTACGGGAACAGATGGAGTATGATAATGGGCATATTAAAGGTGTTGATATGCTTAAACCTACTTCAATATTCCAATCATGGGCTAGTGAGTTTTTGGATAAATATCAAGATAGAACTATTATATTTACATGTAGAACAGGTGCTAGAAGTGGTAATATTCAAAGAGTATTTCAGCAAAATGGTATGAAAAATATAATTAATCATTTAGGTGGAATTGTATCTTATCAAGGAGAGATAGAGAGATAATATTTAGTTTTTTCTATTATAATACCGAATTTTATAAAAAGGTATATATTATGGAACCAAGATTAAATATTATTGATTTATTTCTTAAGCTACTTAGTGCAAAATCAATTACTCCAGATGATGGGGGGCTTTTGGAGTATATAAGAGATTATTTATCAGATTTTGATGCTATTTGGGTTAATAAAGGTGGAGTTAAAAATCTATTTTTGACTAAAAAATTTAGTGATGGTAAACATTTTTGTTTTGCTGGACATGTAGATGTTGTTCCTGCTGGTGATGGTTGGGATACAAATCCATTTGTACCTATGATAAAAGATGGATATATTTATGCTAGAGGTACACAAGATATGAAAAGTGGAGTAGCATCTTTTGTTCAAGCTTGTAGAGATATAGAAAATTTTAATGGAAGATTATCAATTCTTTTAACCTCTGATGAAGAGGGTGATGGAACTTATGGAACTAAAATAGTATTAGAACATTTAAAAGAGATAAACTTATTGCCTGATTATTGTGTAATTGCTGAACCTACTTGTGAAGAGATTTTTGGGGATGCTATAAAAATAGGTAGAAGAGGTTCTATAAATGGATATTTGAAGTTAAAAGGAAAACAAGGACATGCTGCCTATCCTGAAAAATCTATTAACCCTGTGCATGATATAGCTTCTATTTTAGGCTATATAGCTGGACATAATTTGGATAATGGAGATGAAGATTTTTCTCCTAGCAAATTGGTTATTACTGATATTAGAGCTGGAATGGAGGTTACAAATGTTACTCCTCATGAGTTAAATATGATGTTTAATGTTAGAAATTCAACCAAAACAACAAAAGAGAGTGTAGAGAAATATATACAAAAAGTATTTGATGGATTAGAGTATGATTTAAAACTAGAGCAGGGGTCTTATCCTTTTGTAACTGACCATAACTCTTTGATTGTTAATATTCTTAGAGATACTATAGAGGATATAACAAATGTTAAAACCAAGCTTTCTACAGCAGGTGGTACTAGTGATGGACGACATATTGCACCTTATGGAATTGATGTTGTAGAGTTTGGTGTCATTAATAATAGAATTCATGGTATAAATGAGAGAACAACTATAACAGAAGTGGAGACTCTTTATAAAATTTTTGTTAATATGTTGGAAAGATTGTAAGGAGATAAAATGACAAACAGTATAAGAAAAGAAGATGATGAAATAATTCAAGCAATAAAAAAGAGAATTGAAGAGTTATTAAATAGTTATAATGCTCGTAAAGAGGATTTACAATGGGCTGATGAGGATTGGGAAATTGGTGAAATTCAAGAAGATTTAGATGGATATGCCAAAGAGATAAAAAAACTCAAAGCCAAAATACATGAGTATCAAAATAGATGATATATAAAGATTTGGCAATTGATATACAATAGACCATCTTTAACTGAATATGTTATGGCTAGACTAATTACTGTTAGTATTTTTGTAACAGTAATATATAGTATAGCTATAATATATATTCCAATAGAGTATCAAAATAATTTTTTTCATATTGGATTATTTATTTTGTCTCTATTTTTAATACTTTTTTCTGTATATATTGGAATTAAAAGAGTCAAAAAAGAGTTAAAAAAAGTTGAAAAATATCTATCTGGTTCAGATATAGATAGTCATACAGGAGTATATTTTTTTGCCAATGAGTTTGAAAGAATTAATATTAAGCTTATTCAGATATTAGAAAAAGTCAAAAAAAATGACAATAAAAAGAGAAAATATACTGCAAAAATTAAACTAAAAAATAGACAACGCTCAGATATGTTATCAGCAATAGCTCATGAATTTAGAAATCCTATAGCTTCAATTATGGGGTATGCTCAAACATTAAATGATGATGAAGATATTCCTCCTGCTTTGCGTAAAAAATTTTTAAACAAGATTTATAATAATGGTGAAAAAATAGAAGAACTATTAAGTAGATTATTATTATGGAACCGTTTTGAGAGTGGTAAGCAAAAACTTCAAATAAGTAAATTTGATATATATCCACTTATAGTAGATATAGCTTCTAATTTGGAAGAACGATATAAAAATCGCAAAATCTTTATTTCTAAAAGAGATTTAATTATTCGTGCCGATAAAGCACTTATGGAGATAGTAATCAAAAATCTTATTGAAAATGCTTTAAAATATTCAAAAGAGCCTGTAGTTGTTAAAATAGAGGATAATAAAGTTTTTGTTATAGATAAGGGTGTTGGTATATCACCTGAAAATATAGATAAAGTAACCAAAAAATTTTTTCGTACAGATGAACATAGTTGGGATAATTCTATGGGATTAGGATTGGCTATAGTTAAACAGATACTTAAACTTCATAATAGTTCTTTGCAGATAAAAAGCAAAGAACATGAGGGTTCTACTTTTTATTTTTCTATATAATATCAATTTTTATTTTATTTTAAATTATTGTGAAAATGAACAATTCCTCTACAAAAAAGAGGTATTATTCCCAATTATTAAATTATACTATAGTAAATTTTTATTGAATTAGAGGAGACAAAAATATGAAATCCAATATCGAACTTTGCACTATTATGGGATATAATCTGGATGTAGCTATAGATGATTTGGTTGATAATCCAGAGTTTTTTGATGAAAATATGATTTTGGCTATTATAATGATGTTGGTTGCCAATCGTTGGTATGGTTCAAAAGTAGATTTAGATTTAATTTCAATTATCACTAAAAAATAAAGAGAAAAAATGTTAAAAAAGAATAACTTAATATTTTTAATAGTAATACTCTTCTTATCAACAGGTTGTTTAGAGAGACAAAAAAGATTAGATGAGAATATCTCTTATTCCAATAATATAATAGTAAAAACAGCTATGAAATATTTAGGAAAACCATATCGATATGGAGCAACAGGACCAGATAGTTTTGATTGTTCAGGATTTGTTTATGCTGTATATAAAGAGGTGGGTATAGATATTCCTAGAACATCCATAGCCCAATCTCAAATTAGAGGGAAAAAACTCTCAATCAATGAGTTAAAAGCAGGAGATTTATTATCTTTTGATACCTCATTAAAAGGTCATATAAATCACTCAGGAATTTATATAGGTAATCATAAATTTATTCATGCTAGTAGTGGAAAAGCTTATTCTGTTACTATATCAAGTTTGGATGGATGGTATAAAGATAAGTTTAGATGGGGGAAAAGAGTTAGATAGATAATTTTTATAAAAGTGTTAATAATTTACAATGGTTCAATTTATTTCAATTTAAATTATAATATTTATAATAAATTTTTATTATTTTATAGTAAAATATAAAAAGAGGATTTAAAAAACCTATAGTAAGTCTATTGCAAAATGAATTGGATGGAGGAGATGAGAGAGAGGTAAATGCTTTTGAAATAAATGAGTATAAATTACCAAGATGAATAAGTTTGGAAAAAGTGAAATTGAACTTAAAGAATTCAAAAATCCATATTCATTAAAAGTAAGTTTATTTTTTTATTCTCTCTTAATATCTTATCTGTTTTCTTCTATTTTATCTATCTATTATTACTATTTTATTTATCTTGATATTATATTAATATTACTGATTTTTATAATTTTGCATACTTTTAAATTTATAAATATATTCAAAGTGTTTATTCTATTTGCTTTTTTTTATATTTTTTATTAAAATCTGGTTTACAAATAGAAGAGATATATAAAATATCTATATTTATAATAGGACTCTATTTAATGTTTATGATTATAAAAGAGCTTCCTGAATATTTTTTATATCTCTTTTTTTCTATTTTTTTTAAATATAAGACTTATATAGTCAAAGAACATGATTTTTTTACAAATGAGAAGGATTATATATATGCACTAAGAGAAAAAAAGAATAGTGCTAAGGTAATATTTTTTATTACATTATTAGTCAAAAATAAATCAGATACAATACATTATCAAGATATAATGTATGAGTATATCAAATTAGCTTTTTTTTGGTATTCTTATAAATATAATAGGGTTAATACAGCTAATCAAATACTTATCTAAATAGCTATAATATGCTTAAATGGACAAATTACTATCAATAAAAGAAGCAGGTAAACTCTTAGCAAGTGTTAGAACTATATTGTGCATCAAATGGTTTGGATTTTGAGCTTATAAGTGATGTGGGAAGTGGAATAAATTATAATAAAAATGGTTCAAGAAGTAGAAAAAATCAAAAATTGATAGAAAAACTTAAAGAAGTCGCAAATGATTGCTCACAAGATTGAACTAAAACCAAATAATCATCAAATAACATATTTTAAACAGGCATGTGGAGTGGCAAGGTTGGCTTGGAATTGGGGGCTTTCAAATTGGCAACAGCAGTATATTGATGGCTTAAATCCATCAGGTATGAGTCTAAAAAAAGAGTTTAATGCTATCAAAAAAGAACTATTTCCTTTTGTCTATAATGTTACAAAATATGCAGTACAACAACCATTTATCCAACTTCAGGAGGCGTATAAAAGATTTTTCAAAAAAATTGGAGGAAAACCAAAATTTAAGAAAAAAGGCAAAAGCAAAGATAGTTTCTATATTGGTGGAGACCAAATAAAAATAGAGAGACAAAAGGTAAAAATCCCAAATTTAGGTTGGGTAAAACTAAGAGAAGATATAAGATTTCAGGGAAAAATTTTAAATGCAACAGTTAGTAGAATAGCTGATAGATGGTTTATCTCATTTGCGATTAAGCCTTCTATGAGTTATTTACCTTGCAAAAACCAAGCAAGTGTTGGAATAGACTTAGGAATAAAAAAATTGGCAGTTTTAAGTGATGGCTCTTATATTGAAAGTCCAAGACCTCTTAAAAAACTGCTTAGAAAATTAAAAAAATTAGGCAGACAACTTTCAAGAAAACAACATAGTAGAAAAAAAGGTGACACAACCCCACAGTCAAATAATTACAAAAAATTTAAACTCAAAATAGCAAAACTTCATAAAAGGATAGCCGATATTAGAAGAGATACTTTGCATAAATTCACAACTTATCTAACTGATAACTTCAAATATATCTCTATTGAGGATTTAAATGTCAAAGGAATGATGAGTAACCATAAATTAGCTAGAAGTATTCAAGATTTAAGCTTTTATGAGCTAAAAAGACAATTAGAATACAAGTCAAAACAGAAAGGAAATAAGCTTTTTATCAATGATAGATGGTTTGCATCTTCTAAAACTTGTTGTAACTGTGGAAATCAGAAAAAAGATTTGACACTATCAGATAGAACCTATTATTGTAATGAGTGTAAATTAGAAATTGATAGAGATTTAAATGCCTCTATCAATTTACATAATCAACTAGGGGGAGTTCACCCCAAAGTAACGCCTGTGGAGATAACGGCAATGAATTTAGAGGCTGGACTTCTAAATTTAACCAGTATCCTTGAAACAGGAAGTAAACATCAAGCTCTATCTCTAGTTTAAGTTATTGAAACTTAACTATGGATATGTTTGAGTAAGTTTTATGGAACGGTAGAGAGATTATTATATTATAATCTAGCCTCATATCTTCTAAGCATATAAAGCTTTTTAAGAATTTTTTTACGAGTAGCTATTTTCTCTTTTTTTCTTTTTTCGGTTGGTGGCTCATAGTGCTGTCTAGCTCTAGCTTCAGTAACAATCAAGTTTCTGTCACATTGTCTTTTAAATCTTCTATAAGCATCATCAAAGTTATCTCTTGGAGATAGTTTAATTCCTGGCATCTTCTACACCTCCTTCCTTATCGAAATTTTCTGCAAAGCAGAAGCGATAAAATCGTGCGAATTATAGCTTAAATAATATTATGGTTACTTGATTTGTGATAGAATAGCAAAAATAATGAAAGTTTATAAGGAATTATATAAAATGAAACAACTATATAAATCATGTTATCCATTAGATAATAGATGTTATAATGAGTATAATCTAACAGAAGATATACTTATGGAACATGCGTCTCAAGGTATGGCTAATTATATCAAATCTAATTTTTCGGCAAATAGTTCAGTTTTGATTGTAGCAGGAGTTGGTAATAATGGAGCTGATGGTATAGTTTTGGCTAGATTACTTCAAGATAGTTATAATGTAAAATTATATATCCCTTTTGGCGTTAAATCTGTAATGGCAAAAATCCAGCTTGAGAGAGTAGAGTGTTTGGATATTGAATTTGTAGATAATATTCAAGATGCTGATATAATAGTAGATGCTATATTTGGAGCAGGATTATCTCGTGAACTTGATGAAAAAACTAGAAAGATACTTGTTGAATTAGAAAAATTAAAAGGTTTTAAAATTGCTTGTGATATTCCAACTGGAATTGATATTGATGGAAATCCTTTACCCATGGCATTTTTTGCTGATGTAACTATTACTATGGGGGCTTATAAAGAGGCATTATATAGTGATATGGCAAAAGATTTTGTTGGAGATATAATATGTGTTGATTTAGGGGTTAGTTATAAAAAATATACTATTGGATTTGATAGTGATTTATATCTATTAGAAGAGTCTGATATAAAATTACCTTATAGAGATTGGTCAAAAATTACACACAAAGGTAGTTTTGGACATTTAGCTGTTATTATTGGAGAAAAAGAGGGTGCAGGAATACTTTGTGCTAGTTCAGCTCTAAAGTTTGGAGCAGGTTTGGTTACTATAGTTGGAGAGATGTCTTGTTCTTTACCTACTACTATTATGCACGATTTATTTTTACCTAGTAAGAGTACAGCTATAGCTTTTGGTATGGGATTTGGTGATGATTTTGATGAAGATATAGTAGATGATATTCTAAATTCAAAATTACCATTAGTTTTGGATGCTGATATATTTCATAATGAGAAAATAGTTGAATTTTTAGAACAAAAAGATAGAGATATAGTTTTAACACCACATCCAAAAGAGTTTGTAAGTTTATGGAATATGGTTATAGAAGAGTCTATTAATATATCTATTTTACAAGCAAATCGTTTTGATAAAGTAAGAGAATTTTGTTCTTTATTTCCACATATTACACTTTTATTAAAAGGAGCTAATATGATTATAGCTCAAAATAATAGACTATTTGTAAATCCACATGGAGATAACAAATTAAGTAAGGGTGGAAGTGGAGATGTATTAAGTGGATTAGTAGGTTCTTTATTAGCCCAAGGTTGGAATGGATTGGATGCTACAATTCATGCCTCTTTAGCTTTGACTGCTAGTGCCAAGAAATATAATAAAGCATCATATTCTATGGTTGCTACTGATTTAATAGATAACTTATCCAAATTGTAGCAAAATAATTATTTTGCTACACTATTTATATTCTCTTTTTTATCTTTTTTTGTAGTTTTTCCTATAACTTTAATCTCTTTTGTCTCTTTGGCATAATCATTAATGCGAGTATCATACATAGCCTCTGTAATAACAGCAGGAAGTTTACAAATACCTTTGGTTGTTGCTAATAGTGGAATAAATATTACACCTCTGTTTTGTTCCAAAATATATTTTTTAGAGTATTTATCATATTTCTGTTTTTTAGGTAAAGTAATAAAATTTAGTACTCTATCATCTCTTATATCTTGATAATCTTGATTTATATTTATATTTTTAAATTTTTTATTATCTATTTTATTATTTATAATACTAAGACATGCTGGTACTCTTTGGTTGATTACTACATTATTGATTTTGCCGTAGTTTGCAATAGTAATTTTGGAGTATATAGTATCTCCTTGTTCTATTTTTCTTAGATTTATTTTATGGTTTTGCTCATCTATAAACTCTTGTTTTATACTCAATTTTTTAGTTTTTGATAATTTATTTTTTATTTTTTTTGGAAGATGTTTTACTAGTTCTATATTATAACTAATAGTTCCAGAATTAGGAGTTATCTCTATATTATTATCTTTAATTTTATCAATGATTGTATTGAGTGGTTTATTTATATTGATTATCTTTTTACCTATTTTTAGTGTAGCATTAAGTTCACTATTTTTAGGTTTACCTAGATATATACTCAAAGCTTTGAGTGCTAGTGCTTTCTCTTGTGTTGAGTGTAAATCATTAAAACTATCCTCTATAGTATCTAAGTCTTTTTTATCTTTATTAAAATATTTTGTTTTTATAATAAAGTGTAAAAACATATCTCTAATATTAGATTCAAAGTTATTACTATAATTATTATAACTCTTTTGTTGATATGATTTTAGTGTGTATGGAATACTTGCATATAGTTCATCTGCTTCTTTTGTTTTACCTTGCATTTTTAAGATAGATGCCATATAATAACTAGACAAAAAGTGTTTTTTATAAAAACCTTTTTCATATAGCATATTTGCAGTACTTGGACTTAATTTTTTATTTTCTGCTAATATATAAGCTGAATACATTCTATGGAAATTATTATAATCTCCTAGATAGTCTCCATTGGCTGTTGTAATAGATTTGAGCATATATATACTTTTATTTATAGTATCTTTATCAACTATAAAACCGTTTCTATTTAAGTCTAATAGTGTTTGAGCAGTATATAGTGAAGCGTATGGATTGATATAGCCTCCATCTTCCCAGTAACTAAATTCACCATAATAATTTTGCATATTTCTTAGTTTTTTAATACCTTGACGAATAAAAACTTTACTTTTTTTTGTTAGATTATCGTCTTTGAAAAAAGGTTGTGCATAATACATTGCCAAAATTTTAGAGCTAATCTGTTCAGCACATCCATAAGGATACTCTACTATATATTTTAAATCATCTCTTAATACACCGATAAGATTATTAGATATATTTAAATACATTTTAGCATTTTTATATTCTGATGGAATAGAAAATTTTATAACTTTGTTTGTAATTCCTTTAAATGTTTTTGTACTTATTGCATAAGGACTATATATAGGAAGTTCTATATTATTACTCACTAGTTCATTATTAAAATGAGCTTGAATAGTTATCTCCCCTTTACCTTCATTTATAGCTTGAAGTTTTGCATCTATTACAATAGAGCTATTAGGAGCAATAACTAATGGTTTAGTATCAAATTCAAATGATAGATTTGGTGATATTTTTTTAGTTAAATTTATACTCTTTTTCTCTTTTGTTGTATTAAATATTCGTATTGGAACATCTATAATATCACCTTTTAGTATATATTTTGGATATGATGGTTTTATAATAATATCATCTTTTACAATAATATCTTTGGATGCTACTCCTACACTATCAAAATTGACAGCAATTGCAATTATAGATGCTTTGCCATTAAATTGAGGAATATTTATTGATATTGGAGTGTTATTATCTTTTGGATTAATAATACCAGACCATTTCATAAAAGGTTTAATTCTTTTAGCCAAATCGGGTGCTAAATGTTTAACTTTTTGTTCTAGTAGAATATCTCCAGCACCAAAACTAACCATTTCTCCTTTTGCTAAATAGCTTACTAATTTATCATAAAAATCATAATATGAAATTTGTTTATCTGATTGTTTATTAAAAAATTCAAATATTTTAGGCTCTTTTTGTCCTATTAGTTCTAATATTGCTTTATCTACTACACTTAATAAAATTTTTGATTTTTTATCTGTTTTGATAGCTAATCTAAAAATTCTATTTGATTTAGTTTGGTCTGCTGAGATAATTTTGACATCTATTTTATGAGAACTATTATCAGGTTTTATATATTTATATCCTATAGCTCTAAATGGAATTAGTTCTGAAGATGTATCAGTAACTCTATATACTACTGCATGTAGATATGCTCCTTGTCTGTTTTCAAACTCTATAGGTAGTTCAATTTGGGCTACACCTTTTTCTAGTTCCAATATTTTATAAGTTTCTATTTTATTATCTTCTATTGTTACTAATAGGTTTCCCTCTAGTATAGGTGATTTTAATATGGCTCTAATTGTATCACCTTTTTTGTATGGTTTATCATCAAAATCAATCTCTATAGATTTTATATCATCTTTTGGTGATATATTTGTATAGTTTTCACCCCATACACTAAAATCACTACTACTACTATGTCCACCTAATCTATCATAAATCTCTATTATATAGTTTCCATTTTGAGTTACTCTTCTTGAGAAGTTTTTATTTGCTTCTATTTTAAAATTATCTACTATTTCACTCTCTTGTTCCCAGTTACTATTTCCATCACTATAACTATAGTGCCATTCTACTTTTTTTATTGTAGCATATAGCTCTCTATTTATCATTTCTCCACTTATTGGGTCAATTAGTATAGCTTTTCCTTTTAAGTTTTGGTTTTTTTCCAGATGGCTATTATCTAATTTAATTCCTACCATATTTTTGTATGGGTATAGAGTCAATTTTTTATAATTTGTTACAGGTTGAGTATCATCCATAATAGTTACTTCTAACATAGCATTTAAAATAGATGGAACTTTCTGTTTTATATTTGTTGGAATAGCTATATTTAATTTACCTTTATTATCAAGTTTTATATCTTCTTCTACTTGTAGATATGTTTGAGTATTACTTTTTTCTAGTTCATGATTTGTAAATGTATAATCTATATATTTTTTATTTTGAAAATTAGCAGGAGTAGTATCTAGTTTTATTTTTCCTGTTAGATAACTAGCAGGTGAACCAAATAGATAGTTAGAACTAATATTTGCCTCTATTAATTCTCCTATATAATATTTATCTTTTGATACTTGTATATGATTTTCTATTTTTGGTGGCATAAAAGCTTCTACTTTTATTGATGTAGAACCGATGATTTTATCATCAATATAAGCTAATAGTTCATACTTTCCTGTTTTGTCTGTGTTTTCTAATTTATAGCTAAAATTAATTAATCCATATTCATCTGTATGATATATTTTTTTTTGAATTATTTTTCCATATTTTTCTTTTAAAACTATTTTGATAGGAATATTATTAGCTGATATATATTTTTTGTCTTTTATTGTAATTAGTGCATTTATTTTAGAATTTGGTCTAACTATTTTGCTTTGAGGATATATAAAAGCTCTAAATCTATTATGCTTTTTTAATAGCTCTTTTAAAGTAGGAGATGATATTGGTCTATTTAAACTCAAAAAGTTTATATCTTGTTTGGTTTGTACTATAACGCCTTTTGGTTTTTTTGCTAATAAATCTGGGTCTGTTAATATTACTACACCATATTTATCACTTTTAGCAGAACCCAAAAGTTCATTATTTGCACCATATAGATATACCATAGCTGATATTAGAGGTTTTGCACTATCTAAATACATAGTATGTATAAAAGCTTGAGTTTTTGATATATTAGCTGATATTCCAATATTTGATATAAATAGTATTCTACTTGTTGATTTTTCTTCTCCTTTACTAGTATATCTTAGTGTAATTTTATATATTCCAACAGGTAACTGTTTACTATCCAACTCTGATAATGAAAATTTCTGTTTTATAATTTTATTTTTTTTATTATTTAGTTTTATCTCTTTTGTGAAAAGCTCTTCTAAATAGTTATCTACTACATCTATATTGCTATTTTCAAAATTTACAAAATATCTTAGGTTATCATCCAAAACTCTTTGTACTATTATAGTGGCATTATTAACATTTACAGAAGAAAATCCAACTTCTCCTTTATTTGATATATATGGTTTATCTTTATCAAAAAATATACTTTTTGCTCTATCTGTACTTTTTAATGTATAATGTTTATCCTCTTTTAGCTCTCGATAGTTTTGTAAACCTTTTTTAAGTGTAAGATGATAAGTACTATTTGGTTTAAATTCTGGGCTTAAAATATCACAATAGAAATAACTATCCGATGAGATACCCATTTTTTTTCTCATTTTTGAGTCTATATAGTTATTTTTATTAAGCTGAAAATTTTCTATACCATCTATATATATATAATCTTTAGGAGAGCCTTCTAAAGTATCATCAAAAAATAGTCTAATAGCAAAACTACCATTATCCAATGCAACCATTTTAGGTTTATCATTTATAATCATAGCCTCTTTTTTACTATTGAGCTTAACAGTTGAATTTTTTTTGTCATTAAAGCTAGTGGTAAAACTTTCTAATAGTTTTCCTCCGTGTTTATTTGGTAATCCTTTATCTATTACAAGCTCGACCATATTTTTATAAATAGGTTCATTAATTTTTATAAGAACAATATTTTCACTATTTTCAATAATAGTATATTTTAGTTCAGTAGTTGTTAGTTTGTCTTTTTTTCTGAGATGTATATACTCTTTTAATATTTTTGGATTAATTTTATCATTAAATTCAAGTCTCAAAATTTTATTATCTGAAAAATAGTGATAATCTTTTAACTTAAATGGTTCTGTTTTAAATAAAATTTGATTTTTGTTATAAGTACATTTATACTCTGTTCCACTATATAATTCCTCTTTGGGTATTATTTTTATTTTATGTATATCTTCTATTTTATATACTGCATTTAATTTTGGATTACATTTTAATATCTCTTTATATGTATAAAGTATATCTGTATTAAAAACTGAATTATTATCTTCTATTATAAAAGATTGGTTTATAGGAATGGTTTGCTTTAGATAAGTTGAGTTATTTGCATAAATAATAGATGTTATAAGTATAGATAAAAATAGTTTCAACATGATAAAACCTTTTTGGTTTTATTTTAGCACAATTTATTTATAAAGCCACCATAAAAAACCAAAACCTAACCCTATATTTACAAAACTTATCTCTCCATCAAAAGTTTTTCTCACTAACCATATTATTTTATCAGCAATTTCAGGAGGATAATATAAATAAGCTGAGTTTACTACCCAATTATTTAGCTCTTGATAGTATAAAACATTGATAATTTCTGGTACAAAGAAAAATAGTATTATCCCAAGAAATCCCCAAATAGTTTTTTGGGGTTTTATCTCTTGAAGTTTTTCTTGGAATTTAGGATTATTTTTTAGATTATTTTGTATATTTTTTAATTTTTTTCTCATAATAAAATTATATCATATCTATCGAGATACCATAGTCATATTATTTGGAACTTTTATAATTACATTTCCAGTTCTCAATTTATTCTCTGGTAGTTCATCTTCTGAGTAAAATTTTGGGTCATCCATATATTTATATGAAATTTTTGGTTTAGGTTGTACCCACTCCTCTTCTAAAAAAGCATCAGGGTCTTTTTCTAGTTTTGTTGTATATCTTGGGTCAAGACTACTATAATCTATCTCTGCTGGTTGGTCTTGAGATGCTATCTCTTGGGCTATTATTTCGTCAGCTTCTGGATTTGGAACCAATCCATAGTTATTATTATATGGATGAGTATCAGATACAGTTAAATTTGTCTCTTTTGTGCTACACCCATCAAATAAAATAATAGCAAGTAGTATAGATAATAATGGATATTTAGTTATAATCATTTTCATGGTGCGTCCTTTAAATATATTTAATATTAAATATATAATAAATTAGCTTTAACTTTAATTAAGTTTAAACTCTATTTTATATTAGGAGTAAAAATGAAACAGAAAAAAATATATGCCAATTTAATAGATATAAAAAGTAAAGATATTTATCCAGCCTGTATAGAGATAAAAGAACAAAAAATATTTAATATCACAAAAATTAATAAGAGATTAGATACTTATATACTATGTGGATTTATAGATGCTCATATTCATATAGAAAGCTCTATGATGCCACCTAGTGAGTTTGCTAGGGTTGCACTATCACATGGAACTATATCAGCTATTACTGACCCACATGAGATAGCAAATGTATTGGGAGTTGAGGGGATAGAGTTTATGATAAAAAGTGGCAAAAAGAGTCCATTTTATTTCTCAAATGGCTTACCATCTTGCGTTCCTGCAACCACATTTGAAACCTCTGGTGCAACAATAGGAGTCAAAGAGACCCAAGAGCTGATGCCACTAAAAGATATTACTCACCTAAGTGAAGTTATGAATATACCTGCTGTTTTAAATCAAGACAAAGAGATACTCCAAAAGATAAATCTAGCAAAAAAGTATAATAAACCAATAGATGGTCATGCACCACTACTTAGAGGAGATGACTTAACCGTATATATTAATAGTGGAATTACAACAGACCATGAGTCTATTAGTTATAATGAGGCAAAAGAGAAGATAGAAAAAGGGATGAAAATTCAAATAAGAGAAGGCTCCTCTGCTAAAAATTTTGAAGCTTTGTATCCTCTAATAGATGAGTATCCTAATAGTTGTATGTTTTGTAGTGATGATTTGCATCCTAATGATTTAATAAAAGGGCATATAAATCTACTTGTACGCAGAGCAATAGAAAAAGGGGTTGATATATGGAATGTGCTTAGATGTGCATCTATTAATCCAAAAGAGCATTATAATTTAGAGTCTGGTTGTTTAGAGATAGGGGATTTTGCTGATTTTATAGAGGTAGATAATCTAAATGAGTTTAATATACTAAAGACATATATAAAAGGTGAAGTTGTATATGAAAAAGATAAAAATATACTCTCTTTTCAAAAAGAGGAAGCTATTAATAACTTTAGAGCTAAACCAATTAAAGAGATAGATTTAGCAGTTAAAGCTAAAGATACACAAATTAGAGTCATCAAAGCAATAGATGGAGAATTAATAACAAAAGAGGTTATAAAAAAGCCACTAATCAAAGATGGATTTATTATATCTGATACCAAAAGGGATATTTTAAAAATAGTTGTTATCAATAGATATACCCAAAATTCTAAAATAGCTATAGATTTTATAGAAGGGTTTGGATTGAAAAATGGTGCTATAGCCTCTAGTATAGCTCATGACTCACATAATATTATAGCTGTAGGGGTAACAGACAAAGAGTTAATGGATGCTATAAATTTGGTTATTGAAAATAGTGGTGGAGTTAGTGCTGTATTTAATAATATCAAAGAGGTATTACCCTTGGAGATAGCTGGTCTTATGAGTCAAAAGGAGGGTATAGAGATTGCTCAAACTTATAGTAAATTGGATAATTTTGTAAAAAAAGAGTTAAAATCAACACTAAAAGCCCCATATATGACACTATCATTTATGGCTCTACTTGTTATTCCCGAATTAAAGCTAAGTGATAAAGGATTATTTGATGGAAGAGAGTTTCATTTTGTATCTCCATATAAGAGTAGGTGATTAACTAGCTTCTAAAATCTCTTTTGCATCTTTTGTATTTATAGTTTTATTTTCTATATCTATAGAGAGTATATATCTGTCTATTTTGGGAACTAAAAAAGATTTAGCCATACCATTATCTACTAGTGTTTTATCAGTTTGGATAAAAAGATAATCAACATCTGCTAATCTCTGTATCTCTGTTACTACTCCTAGTAGTTGATTATCTTCAAATATTTTACACCCTTCTAAATCAAACCAAAAATATTCACCATTATCTAGTTTACATCTCTCTCTAGTCTCTTCTATTGAAGCGTATATCTTTGTATTTGTAAGCTTTTTGGCATAGTCAACACCATCATAACCTTTAAACGCTATAGTGCCTCTATTTAAATTGATACGACTTATTTCTAGTTGCCCAGAGCTACTATCAAAACTATTACCTACTTGAAATTGTTCAGGGAAATCTGTATGGAGATGAAGTTTTAAATCTCCATGGAGTCCGTGGGTTTTACCCACTTGTGCTATAAAAAATTTTTTAGGTTTTTTCATATATTATTGTTTTGCTTCAACATTAACACGGTAATTTACACCACCTTTGGCTTTACATCCAGATATTACCGTTTTGATTGAATTTATCATTCGTCCTTCTTTGCCAATAAGTTTTCCTACATCTTCACTATTTGCTACAATAGTAATTTCATCATAGT
>Ga0256828_1000310_pt1 | contig 33653 bp, 32 predicted proteins | sample CV88metaG_FD_185993 | JGI IMG/M metagenome (GOLD analysis project Ga0256828, IMG submission 185993) | Hydrothermal vent microbial communities from East Pacific Rise, Pacific Ocean - CV88 | ecosystem: Environmental > Aquatic > Marine > Hydrothermal vents | place: Pacific Ocean: East Pacific Rise...
AGATTAGATATTCACTTAACCGAAGAAACAATTGATGATTTACGGGCTTTTTCTGTTCTTTTAAAGAAAGATATAAGTCTTATTTTAGAAGAAGCTCTCTCTTTATATTTTGAGGAAGCACAAAAAGCTCTTATTGAAAAAGGTATAGAAGAAGATGCATCAATGACACATTTAGATTATGATGAGTTTTGGGATGGATTAGAGCTTGATTAGTCAAAAAGAGTTGTTAAATATGAATGACTTTTTGATAGGAGTTTTTTTTTCTCAAAAATTTAAATATAGATTTTTACAATTTTCACAATTAGGTTATATTTATGATGTATGGTATGAGGAATATCATTATATTTTAAAAGTATATCCTTCGAGGTTATCTCGAGAAAGAGAAGAGAAGATGTTAAGAGATTTATCAATACATCATATTTCAACGGCAAATATTTATGCATCTAAAGATATTTTCTTACTTTTAGAGTATTTAGAAGATAGTATCGTTGATACTGATAGTCGAGATAGAAAGGCTTCTAAATCAATACTTGCACTTCATGCTGTTGGAAATGATGCAGAGATGTTTGGATATTATTATGATACGCCTCTTGGAAAGATTCTGCAAAAGAATGAACAGACACACCGTGCTTGGGGTATTTTTCTTACATATATGCGTCTATTGCCAGTTACTAAGATGTGTTATGATTTGAAAATTCTTTCAAAAAAAGAGAAAGATAGTATAGCGTTATTGTGTCGTTATCTTTATCGTTATATAGATATTAAAAATATTACGCCCTCACTGTTACATGGAGATATTTGGTCTGGGAATATTCGTATTAATCAAGAAGGAGCATTTCTCATTGACCCCGCACTCTATTTTGGAGATAAGGAGATGGACCTTGCTTATATACTCTTAAGAGATACATTTGGTAAAACTTTTTTTACACTTTATCAAGAGGTTTATCCTTTAGATAAAGATTTTTATAGGATTCGTTTACCTCTTTATCAGTTATACCCTCTTTTAGTACATTGTTTATTGGGGGATTTATATTATCTTCCCCGTATACGAGAAATTCTAAAGCAATTAAAAATTTAAAAAAGAGTAGAATACTTTTATTAAAATAAAAGGATAGTATATGGCATGTGATTTATGTAGTAGTACAGAGAGTTTAAGTGAGTATAAGGTTGAACCAAAAGAGGAAACATTACAACTTTGTGAAGTATGTTTGTCTGGAATAGAAAATCCTTTAGAGAGTGAAAAACATTGGAATTGTTTGCATGATGCAATGTGGAGTGAAAATCCTGCTGTACAAGTAATGGCATATCGACTCTTTACAAAATTAGGTGCACAAGATCAATTAGATATGATGTATTTAACCGATGATGTCAAAGAGTGGGCAGAGTCTTTAAGTGAAGAAGAGGAAGCACCTATTGTTCGTGATGCTAATGGTAATATTTTACAAGAGGGTGACTCTGTAACTATTATTAAAGACCTTGTGGTAAAAGGTGCTGGATTTACAGCAAAACAAGGAACAACAGTAAAAAATATTCGTATGGTTCCCAATGACCCTACACATATTCAAGGGAAAGTAAATGGTAGTACCATTTTTATTATCTCTGCATTTCTTAAAAAGTTATAGCTTAAAAACCTTGAAGAATAATATGGTGTAAAATGGATACCTCTTCATCATTGAGAAAAGTTGTTTTACCTCTTTTGAGTGCATCAATGATTCTCTTTTTTGAGAGGGGTATTCCATGAAGACACTGTGGATGTGTCATTTTTAACCCTTGTATGAAGATGACAGTTTCATTTAAAGGGTTTTGACATATAAAACATTCGTTTTTTAAAGAGAGTCTACCTTCTTCTTTTAAGAGACTAAAATAACAATCACAAATGACTCTTTTAGGGTTTTGCTTCTCTAGATGCAACACAGCTTTTTGTAATAAAAGGTAATAGAATGAATCTAAATAAGTGGTATCTTTGAGGTGTTTTTCGTAAGCATAGATAAATTGATGCCATAAGAGAAGAGTTTGAGGTTCTCTTATCCATGGAAAACCAATATGAGAGAGATGACGAATTTGAGGAAGAAAATTCTGATATGTTTCATATACTTCAAAATCAATGAGATGACCTAATTGTAAAATAGAGTGTCTCGCACCAAAAAAACGGTAATAGACTCTGTGTTCATCTTGTGTTAAAATAGAGACAATGAGGTCTTCATTTTTCGCTTTGGTTAACTTTAAAACAAAACCTTTCATCTTTTCTTAACTACCTTTTTAGTATAATCGACCCAACTTATAGGGCTATTTCTAGAACCCTAGCAAAATTAATTTAAAGGTTTGCTTATGAGAGATTTATTTACCTCGTTTAAGGATAATTGTGGTTTTGGACTACTTGCTTCAATCGACAATACACCTTCACATAGAAATTTAGAAGATGCTGTAACTGCTTTATCACGTATGATGCATAGAGGTGCAGTGGCCGCAGATGGTAAAACAGGTGATGGATCGGGACTCTTATTGTCTTTACCTAAAACGTTTTTTACAAAAGAGGCAAAAAAAGAGAATATTACATTGCCAGATATGTATGCTGTGGCAATGGTTTTTTCTAAAAATGAGCAAGACTTTAAAATTATTCAAGAAGTATGTGAAAATAATGACTTAAAATGTATTTATACAAGAGAAGTACCTGTTAATAAAGATGCTTTAGGGGAACAAGCTTTAGCCTCGTTACCTATGATTAGACAAGTTTTTGTTGCCCCAAACTCTATTATGGGGGCTAAACGTTTTGATGCACTGGTTTATCTTTCAAGAAAAGAGATTGAAGCAAAAATTTCAGAAGACCGTGATTTTTATATTCCTTCCTTTTCAACCTCTGTTGTCTCTTATAAGGGATTAGTGATGCCTACTCATATTAAGGCATTTTATCAAGATTTAGCCAATGAGGCATTTGAAATCTCTTTTTGTCTATTCCATCAACGTTTTTCAACCAATACTTTGCCTGAGTGGAGGTTAGCACAACCATTTAGAACCATTGCACATAATGGAGAGATTAACTCTGTTACTGCAAATCGTTTTAATGTGGCAGCAAAAACAGCGGCATTAAAAAGTAGTGTTTTCTCAGATGAAGAGATGCAACGATTAATTCCTATTATTCAATCGGAGATGTCAGATTCTGCTAGTTTAGATAACTTTTTTGAATTCTTACGTATTAATGGTGTTGACTTCTTTAAAGCAGCACGTTCTATTCTTCCTGCACCTTGGCAAAATGCTCCTCATATGGATGCAAAATTACGAGCCTTTTATGAATATGCAAGTACCTGTTTTGAACCTTGGGATGGACCAGCAGCTGTCAGTATGACAGATGGTCGTTATATTGGATGTGTACTTGACCGTAATGGATTACGTCCTTCAAAATATATTATTACAAAAGATAACCGACTCTTAATCTCTTCAGAATATGGTGTATTAGAGACACCAGAAGAGGAGATTCTTGAAAGAGGAAGACTTCAGTCTGGTGAGATGATGGGAGTGGATTTAAAATATGGAACGGTTCTGAAAAATGAAGATATTAATGGTTATCTTAAAGAGATGGACCCTTATGATACATGGTTAAATGAACATATGGTATATCTTCAAGAGCATATGGATGACCCATTCTCAAATGTTGAAATTCCTCATAAAGAGACATTAGAAGCAAAACAGAGATTTTTCAATATCACTTTAGAGGTGATTGAACAGGTCTTTGAACCTATGGTAAAAGAGGGGAAAGAGGCAACGGCATCTATGGGTGATGATACACCATTAGCAGCATTCTCTACAAAGCAGAGAAATTTTACTGATTTCTTTAAGCAAAAGTTTGCACAAGTAACCAATCCTCCAATTGACCCTATTCGTGAAAAAGTTGTGATGAGTTTAAATACTGGTTTTGGAGAGATTCGTAACATTTTAACAGATGATGCAGAGCATGCAAAACGTCTTAAAACAGTTTCTCCTATTTTGTCTTTAGAGAAGTTGGAGCTTTTAAAAGAGTTTGGAGATGAAAAAGATCCAAAGTATGATGCTGGGTATAAAGTAAAAAGTTATGATACAACATTCGAGTCAAATTTAAAATCATCACTTTTTGAGCTTGTAGAGAGTATTGTTTCTGATGTAAAAGAGTCAGGTATTCGTATTGTTATCTTAGATGATAGAGCTTTGAGTGCTAGTAAAAAAGTGATGCCTATGTTGATGGTGATTGGACGTTTAAACCAAGCACTCCTTGATGCAAATGTACGTCATTTAGTGAGTATTGTAGCAGCAACAGGTGAAGTGTATGACTCTCATATGGCAGCATGTATGATTGGTTTTGGTGTCACTGCTATCTATCCATATATGCTATATAAGAGTGTAGCAATGATTGAGCATCGTAAAGATGAGAATGTTGATTTAGCACCGGTATTGAAAAAAGTACGAAACTCTATTAACTCAGGTCTTTTAAAAATTATGTCAAAAATGGGGATTGCAACAATTTCAAGTTACAGAAACTCAAAACTTTTTGATGTGATTGGATTGAGTGATGAGATTGTTCAAGAGTGTTTTGCTGGTGCACATGGTCTTCTTTCTGGTTTAGGTTATGAAGATATTGAAGAGCGTATTGTTAAGGCTCATAATGAAGCGTATGCAAAAGAACAAAAGAATCGTATCTTCCCTCTAAATATTGGAGGATACTATAAGTACCTTTCAGGACAAGAGTTTCATGACTATTCTCCAGCAACAGTTCATGCCATTCATAAACTTTCAAAAAGTGGAAAGAAAGAGGACTTTACTGCTTTAAAGTCATTGGTTGATGGAAGAGATAAAAAGTTTATTCGTGACTTTTATACATTAGCATCAGATAGAGAGGCGATTTCTGTTGAAGAGGTTGAACCATTAAGTGAGATTTTTAAGCGTTTTTCAACAGCAGCTATGAGTTTAGGTTCAATTTCACCAGAAGCACATGAGTGTTTAGCTGAAGCAATGAATCGTCTAGGTGGGAAATCAAACTCTGGTGAAGGTGGTGAAGATGAAGTACGTTTTGGAACCATTAAGAACTCTAAAATTAAGCAGATTGCTTCAGGACGTTTTGGGGTTACACCTGAATATCTTGTCTCTGCTGAAGAGTTACAAATTAAGGTTGCTCAAGGTGCAAAACCAGGAGAGGGAGGTCAACTTCCTGGGCATAAAGTAAGTCCACTTATTGCAAGATTAAGACATACAATGCCAGGTGTTACACTTATCTCTCCACCACCACATCATGATATCTACTCTATTGAAGATTTAGCACAGTTAATTTTTGATTTAAAACAGATTAATCCACGTGCAAAGATTGCAGTTAAATTGGTTTCAACAGCAGGTGTTGGAACTATTGCAGCAGGTGTAGCTAAAGCTTATGCCGATAAGATTATTATCTCTGGTGCAGATGGTGGAACAGGTGCTGCACCAATTGGTTCTATTAAATTTGCAGGAAATCCTTGGGAATTAGGACTTATTGAAGCACATAATGCTTTAAAAGCAAACAATCTAAGAGGGCAAGTTGAGATAGAGACAGATGGTGGATTAAAGACTGGATTAGATGTTGTTAAAGCTGCTATTTTTGGAGCTGAATCATACGCATTTGGTACAGGTGCTTTAACAGTTATTGGTTGTAAAATTTTAAGAATTTGTCACTTAAATAGATGTTCAGTGGGAATTGCAACCCAAGAAGAGAAATTAAGAGATTACTATGAAGGTACTGTTGAGCGTGTGATGAACTACTTTACACTTTTAGCTGAAGATGTTCGTGAAATTCTCGCTTCTTTGGGGTACAGCTCTTTAGAAGAGATAGTTGGACGTAATGACCTTTTAAAAGTGATTGATGATGAATTTGCTCAAAAGTTCTCTTTTGAGTCACTGCTTTATAAGCTTGATGGTGTCAATACAAGACAAGTTGAATCTAACGAGCCTTATGACCAAAATGAGTATGAGAAAGAGATTTTAAAAGAGCTTATGCCAGCCATTAAAAATCCAAATGACCCTATTGTTTTAGAGAAAGAGATATCTAACTTAAATAGAAGTTTTGGTACACGTATCTCTGGAGAGATTGCAAAATACTATGGTGATAAAGGTCTACCTGAAGGTACAATCGATTTACGTCTAACAGGAACAACAGGACAGTCACTGGGTGCTTTTTTAAGTCCAGGAATAAGTATGCATGTTGAAGGTGCTGGAAATGACTATATTGGTAAAGGTATGTCTGGTGGGCGTATTATTATTACAGCGAAGAATAATGGTTCAGCCTTTGCTTTAGGTGGAAATACATGTCTTTATGGTGCAACTGGAGGAAAACTCTATATTAATGGTCAAGTTGGTGAACGTTTTGGTGTTCGTAACTCAGGGGCTATTGCAATTGTTGAAGGTACAGGAGACCACCCATGTGAGTATATGACAGGTGGTGCTGTTGTGATTCTTGGTAAAACAGGTGTAAACTTTGGTGCAGGTATGACAGGTGGTGTTGCTTTTGTTTATGATGTTGAACATGAGTTTGTTGAGAATGTCAATCAAGAGTTAGTAGAGGCACGTCGTATTGATACAGAAGAGACAGATATTGAGCGTTACTATCTTAAAAAGCTTTTAAAAGATTACTATAAAGAGACAAAAAGTGATGTAGCAAAAAGAGTTTTAGATAACTTTAGAGTAGAGATAAGAAATTTCTGGATGGTTCGACCAAAAGATATGAAAGGTCCTTTAAAAATAGAGGAAGGGGAATAAGATGTTAAAGTTTTTTGATTTAGAGAGAATTGATGCAAAAAAGAGAGATGTAGTTGAGAGAACCAAAGATTTTGACGAAATTTATGAGGTTTTTAAGCCGGTAAAAGGGAGTGAGCAGTCTGAGCGTTGTATTCAGTGTGGAGACCCTTATTGTCACAATGGATGTCCTCTACATAACCTTATTCCTCATTGGTTAAAAGCAACAGCAAGTAATGATTTGGAGTTTGCTTTTGATTTGTCAAATGAGACATCTCCTTTTCCTGAGGTAATGGGTCGTATTTGTCCTCATGACCGTCTTTGTGAAGGTTCATGTACATTAAATGATGGACATGGTGCAATTACCATTGGTTCTGTTGAAACCTTTGTTAATGAAGAGGGATTTAAAAAAGGATTAAAACCAAAATTTGCTACGGAAAAGTTAGGAAAACGTGTTGCTATTATTGGAGCAGGACCTGCTGGTCTTTCTGCTGCTACATTCTTACTTCGTGCAGGTGTAGATGTTGAGATATTTGATAAACAAAATCGTGCAGGTGGATTATTGACTTATGGAATTCCAGGATTTAAATTAAATAAAAATGTTATTGCACGTAGGGTAAAATTTTTAGAAGAAGCTGGTGCTATTTTTCATCAAAATGTAGAGATAGGTAAAGATAAAAGTTTTGAATCATTAATGGAGACATTTGATGCTATCTTTATTGGAACAGGTGCTATTAAAGGTCGTAAAGCAGGTATTGTAGGTGATGATGCCCCTAATGTCTATTTAGCAATGGATTTTCTTGTAGATATTCAGAAAAAACTCTTTAATGAAGAGCGTCCTTTTGGTATTGAAGTAAAAGAGAAGCGTGTGGTTGTCATTGGTGGTGGAGATACAGCAATGGATTGTGTTCGTACATCATTAAGAGAACAAGCAAAGTCAGTTAAGTGTCTCTATCGTCGTGATGCACACAATATGCCAGGAAGTCGTAAAGAGTATATTAATGCAAAAGAAGAGGGTGTTGATTTTGAATTTTATGTTTCTCCTAAATCATTAATCACTAACGATGAGGGTGAAGTTATTGCTGTTGAGATGATTAAGACAAAATTAGGTGAAGCAGATGCTTCAGGTAGACAGCGTGTGGAGGAGATTAAAGGAAGTGAATATCGTATTGATGCTGATGTTGTCATTTTTGCATTAGGATTTGATACAGTAAACTACCCATTCTTTGCAAGTAATGGTATTGAGACAGACCAGTGGGGTGGTATTGTTGTGAATGAACAGTATGAAACAACACAAGCTGGTGTCTATGCCGGTGGAGATTGTTACCGTGGTGCTGACTTGGTTGTAACTGCTGCAAGAGATGGTCGTGATGCAGCTGCTTCTATGGTTAAGATGTTTACACAAGCATCTTAATTGAGTCAATATGAACGCATTTATAGAGGCATCTATTGAAGCAAACCGTCAATTAAAAATAGCGATTGATAGTGGCTTTAAAAGAGAGTGGTCTGATAAAACCACTCAAGGTGCAGGAGGAGATAGAAGTTCAAAGTTAGATCTATTTGCTGAAAAAATTTTTACAGATGCACTTCTCTCATTTGGTATGATTGATTCAGAAGAGTCTGGACTAATAGGTCAAGGAGATGCACGTATTATTTTAGACCCTCTTGATGGTACCTCTAATGCTCTCTCCTCTTTTCCCTATTATGCTTCTTCTATTGCTCGTATTAATGAAGAGGGAATCCTAGAAGAGGCTATTGTTTGTAATTTAGCCACAGGAGAACTCTTTTTTAAAGAGGCAGGAAAGAGACGATATAGTGGTTTTTTAGATTCAAATGAGTGGCAAGAGTCTCCAGAGGTAAATTTTAGTGAAATAGGTATCTTTGAAAAGGCTTATGAACATCCAAAAGAGAGTATTCTTCTTCATCAAGCCTCTTTTAAATTTCGTTCACCTGGTGCCATTGCACTCTCTTTAGCTTATGCCTATCGTGTAGATTTTGTACTCTTTATTGGTGCATTTCGTCTTTATGATTTTGCTGCTGGATTAGCACTTTGTGAAGGCTTAGAAGTGTGTGTTGAAGAGGATTATGTTATAGTATCAAGAGAGAAAAAGCGTGTGCAAGAGATAGTGGCACTACTCTCTTTAGAGAGATAAATTAAGAAGATTGAGGAGTGAAGATGTTTGGAAATCTATTTAGAAAAGAAGAAAAAGTTGAAAAGAATCAGTGGATAAAGTGTCCTAAGTGTACATCATTGATGTACTATAAAGAGGTTGAAGCAAAACAGAATGTTTGTCCTAAATGTAATCACCATTTTCGTATTAATGCTGATAAACGTATTGCTTCAATTGCCGATGAGGGAAGTTTTCAAGAGAAAGATGCCTCTTTAGCACCGATTGACCCATTGAAATTTTCAGATAAAAAATCTTATAAGAAACGTTTAGAAGAGGCAAAAGCAAAGACAGGAAAAACATCATCTGTTGTAAGTGGCTCTTGTACTATTGGTGGTATTCCTGCTGAATTAGTGGTATTTGATTTCTCTTTTATGGGAGGAAGTTTAGGTTCTGTTGAGGGAGAGAAGATTGTTCGTGCAGTCAATCGTGCTATTGAAAAAGAGTGTGGAGTGATTATTGTCTCTGCTAGTGGAGGTGCACGTATGCAAGAGAGTACCTACTCTTTACTTCAAATGTCTAAAACATCAGCTGCATTAAATCGTCTACACCATAAAGGATTACCTTTTATCTCTATTTTAACTGACCCAACAATGGGAGGTGTCTCTGCCTCATTTGCAATGTTAGGAGATATTATTATGGCAGAACCAGGAGCCTTAATTGGTTTTGCTGGACAGCGTGTTATTAAACAGACCGTAGGAGTAGATTTACCAGAAGGATTTCAGCGTTCAGAGTTCCTTTTAGAGCATGGTTTACTTGATATGATTGTTGATAGAGGTGAGATGCACCATACTTTAGCAGATTTATTACGCCTATTCCAAAAGCAGGCTAGTTAATTATTTTCTATTATTTTTAAGTATTCTTTTTAGTTATTGTAAAAGATAAAAAGGTTACAATAGAAAAAAAGAGTATAGAATGGATAGACGAACACTATTAAAATCGAGTGCGAAGATGCTTTTTTTTGCATCGACACTCTCTCTTGCTTCTAAGACGAAGCATTTACCACAGACACCTTCCTCTTCATCTTTACGTATTGTTGTAGTTGGTGGAGGGTGGTCTGGATTGGCTTTTGCTAAAAAGATGAAGCAAAATCAACCTCTTGCAGAGATTACCCTTATTGAAAAACGTGATATGTTTCACTCTTGTCCTGTAAGTAATGCTTGGTTGTTTGATGTAGTAGATATGGATTTCTTAACACATAGTTATATCGATGCTGCACAAAATCATGGCTACCATTATCTTCATGCTGAAGTAATAGGATTAAATCGTCAAAAAAGATACCTTCAAACAACCAAAGAGAGAGTCTTTTATGACTATTTGGTGTTTGCTACGGGGATTGAGTATGATTATGATGTATGGTGTAGAGAAGATAGTGTTTTAGAAGAGCGTTTACGTATGGAGTATCCAGCTGGTTTTATTGCTGGGTCTGAACATTTAACGTTAAAAAGAAAGATTAAACACTATAAGGGAGGTAATTTTATTATCACAATTCCTCAAGGGAACTATCGTTGCCTACCTGCCCCTTATGAGAGAGCGTGTCTTTTGGCTGATTATATTAAAAGAGAGAAGATTGATGGAAAAGTCATTATTCTTGATGCCAATAACAGTGTGACTATTAAAGAGGAGGGTTTTTTAAGTGTCTTTCATACCCTCTATCAAAAAGAGCTAGAGTATATCTCTGGTGTAGAGATTGTTCGTATTGATTTAGATGCTAAAGTGGTTGAGACTGAATTTGATGAGATACCTTTTAGTGAGATGTCTTTTTACCCCAATGTGAAAGCTCCTGCTCTCTTAGAAAAGCTCTCTTTAACGACACAGACACCCTATAATCGTGTAGAGGCAAATTTAAATGTCTATACCAATCAATTTAAGGGAGAGCCTTTTATTTTTGGCTGTGGTGATTTACGTCCTATGGGGTTTTCCAAATCTGGAAATACTGCTTTTACAGAGGGGGAGAATGTGGCTGACTTTATCTCAAATCTTATAGAGAAAAAGTCTATTAAGTGGGTTACTCCCACAACATTTTGTGTCTCACTGGTCTCTTTAGAGCCACAAAGGGAGATGAGTCTTCTATCTGAATATCAGTATGGGAAACATGGAGAGACACAATTTAAACAGACCATTAGTGATGAAGCATGGAAGAGTAATGGTCTAGGTAAGGCACAAGCACAATTTCAATGGGCAACATCTATGTATGATAGAATGTTTTATGTATAATGGTTAAAATAAACATAAGGAGAGAGGTATGATTGTTGGTATAGAGGGGTATGTAGAAAAGAGAGAACCTACCTTTGTTCACTTAAATCTTCAAGGCTTAATTTATGAAGTGCATACTTCTGTACATACATCTCAGCTTATTTGTTCTGAGAAGATTAAACTCTTTGTGACAGAAATCATCAAGGAGGATAGTCATCAACTCTTTGGTTTTATGGAGATGGCTGAAAAGAAGATGTTTGATACCCTCTTAAAGATTAATGGTGTTGGACCTAAAGTTGCCTTGGCTGTTTGTTCTACATTTACAGCAACTACATTTGCTCAGGTTATTGCTTCTAAAGATATTGCTATGTTAAAACGTGTACCAGGTATTGGTCCTAAAGCAGCTAGTCGTATTTTAGTTGAATTGGCTGATGTTGTCTTAGAGACACAAGAGAGTGAGAACAAACATTACCATGAGGCATCTTTAGCTTTAGAGAGTTTAGGGTTTAAAAAAGAGAGTATTCAAAAAGCACTCTCACAATTAGAGGGAGATACAGCACACTTAGTGAAAGAGGGGTTAAAAAGACTTCAACGTCTTTAAACCCTATCTTTACGCTTCATAAGAGAGTTGCTTGATTTTTTGTACCATTTTTTCTTCAAAGAGAGAGAAGGGTGGGAGGGTTAATTGCGTTTGTCTTTGTTGTTCTCCCCACATAGGTTCAGGGAAGTAGTTATCCTCTTCAAATCGTGCCATAATATGCCAATGTAAGTGAGGAAGATAGTTTCCAAAAGAGGCAAGATTGATTTTGGTAGGTTGATAATATGCTATCATCTCCTCTTCTATAAGCTGTAAGAGTGCATAGAGATAGAGTCTTAGGGGGTGTGGGACGTGACTCATCTCTTTATAGGGGTCTTGAGTAAAAAGTTTTACCCATGGTATTTGAGATGACTCTCTCTCTATTTTGATGAGGTTATTTTCAAATATAATTGACATTATCGTATCCTTTTTAGTGTCTGTTTTCCTAGTTTTAAAATAGAGGAGGGGTGGTGGTTCTCCTCTAAAGGGGTAATAATCACATCAGCATGCTCTTTGGCAAATTGCTCATCATAAGGGTGATGACTCAGGTTAGCTGAAGTGGTATATGCCCATTTTAGACGATTGAGTAGAAGAAGATGGTGCTTATTGTGAATTAATCGATAAGAGCGACCATGACCTAAGATAAATGTTGTCTGTTTGGAGCGACGCACTCTTTTTTTATGGGCTTGTGGAATGCGTGTCATTTGTGTAAGTGTTTGAAGACTATTTACTGCACAAATATAGTGTTTCTCTTTAGGGCGTTGTTTTATCTGAGAGAGTTTGGTTGCATTTTGAGAGATAAAACCAATGGTTGTATCTGTTTGTGTTAAGAAAACCATCTCTTTTAACATGAGGCTAACTCCTCTATCCAAAGTGTAAAATCACAATCACTAGGCATTCTCCAATCGGCTCTAGGACTGAGACTAATGGTTCCTACTTTAGGTCCATCTGGCATACAAGAGCGTTTAAATTGTTGTGTGAAAAATCGTTTTAAAAAGAGTTGAAGCCAGTGTTGAATCTCTTGAGTTGTATAGACTTCTTTAAATGCTAACATCGCAAGGTGGGCAATTTTTTGAGGTGTTGCACCATATTTAAGAAAATGGTATAAGAAGAAATCGTGTAGTTGATAGGGACCTACTATGGACTCAGTCTCTTGAGTAATAGTATCTTGATTGTGAGGAAGAAGCTCTGGACTAATAGGTGTTTGTAGAATATCTTCTAAAATATCTGCAATGTTACGCTGTGATTTAAATGATTCAATCAGGTAGCGTATAAGGGTTTTTGGAATACCACTGTTGAGAGCATACATACTCATATGGTCACCATTATAGGTACTCCACCCTAAAGCAATTTCACTTAAATCACCTGTCCCAATGACAATACCTCCCTCTTTATTGGCAAGGTTCATTAAGAGAGAGGTACGAACTCTAGCTTGAACATTTTCATAGGTGACACTATGCTCTTGAGGGTTATGTCCAATGGCTGAAAACTCTTCAAGAGCCAAGGGTTTAATATCAATCTCTTTAAGGGTTACCTCTAGGGCTTGACAGAGTGCTTCAGCATTATTTTTTGTTCGAGAAGTTGTTCCAAATCCTGGCATCGTAATAGCAATAATATCTTTTGTATCCCATTGCATTAAAGAGAATGCATAGTGGGTAGAGAGGAGTGCTAAGGTTGAGTCAAGTCCACCACTAATACCAATGACTGCCTTGTGAATGTGTGTATGTGTCATACGTTTAATGAGTGCGTGGGCTTGAATCTCTATAATCTCTTTAGCACGTGCCTCTTTATCCTCTTGTGTAGAGGGGACAAAAGGAGTAGGATTTATAAAGCGTTGAATCTCCTTTATAGAGCAGAGTGGTTTTAGTTGAATGGTTCGAAACATAGAGCAGGTATTATCTGTATAGCTTGATTCATGAAGACGTAACCATCGTAAGCGAGAGAGGTCAACATCGGCTGAAATAAAGTGACTCTCACGTGAGAAACGTCTGTTTTGAATGAGTGTTGAACCATACTCACTAATAATAGCATGTCCTCCAAAGACGGTATCTGTACTACTCTCTCCCACGCCTGCTGAGCTATATACATACGTTGCCATACATCTAGCACTTTGTGTTCTAACCAACTCTTCACGATAGTGGTGTTTTCCAATGAGTTCATTACTTGCACTGAGATTAAAAAGAAGGTTTGCTCCATTAATGGCCATCTGGTTAGAGGGAGGGGTAATGCTCCAGAGGTCTTCACATAACTCTACTCCAAATAGCATCTCTTTTTGGTCACTAAAGAGTAGGTCTGTTCCAAAAGGGACACTTTGTTGACATAAAAGGATGGTTTGTTGATGAATCTCTTTCCCACTTTTGAAGTGTCGTTTTTCATAAAACTCTTTTTTATTGGGAAGATATGATTTTGGGATAACCCCTAAAATCTCCCCTTTTTGAATGACAACAGCACAGTTATAAAGACGGTTTTGTTCAAAGAGGGCAATACCAATAATTAAAATGGTCTCAATAGAGTGACTCTCTTGAAGAAGATGCTCTAAGGCACGGTTTTGTGCTAAAAGAAGTGTTTGATTGAAAAGAAGGTCACTAGCAGTGTATCCAATGAGGGTTAACTCTGGGAATACCATGACAGAAACCTCTTCTTTGGAGGCTTGTTTACTGAGTTTTAAAATTTCAATGAGGTTTTTTTGAGGGTTTCCAACAGTGGTCTGATGCACAGCTGATGCAATACGGTAGTATCCAAACATAAAAAGGTATCCTTTTGTAGACTCTCCCCTCTTTGGAAAGAGGGGAGTAGATATGGGTTATGCTTTGTTAGCAACAATCTCAATTGATTCAATCGCGTCACCTTGTTCAATGCTATCTAAGACATTGAAACTTTGTGTATCATCTTCATCAATCGCACCAAAAACAGTATGTACACCATCAAGATGAGGTGTAGGAACAAAGGTAATAAAAAATTGGCTTCCTCCTGTATTTGGTCCAGCATGTGCCATAGAGAGTGTTCCACGTCTGTGTGGACGTGTGCTTGTGTCTGTTTCACAATCAATTTGCCAATCTGGTCCACCTGTTCCTGCCATAGCTGGGTTTCCTTGTGGTCCTGAGTGTGGACAACCACCTTGTGCCATAAATCCAGGAATTACTCTATGGAATGCTAAGTTATTGTAGAAGCCTTCATTGGCTAAGTGTGCAAAGTTTGCTACGGTATTGGGTGCTTCATCACCATAGAGTTTTACCCAAATAGTGCCTTTTGCTGTGTTGATTTTTGCATAGTTATAGCTATCCATAACCTCTTGAGGGATGTCATATCTTTTTGATTCTTTTCCAAACATGGTGTTTAGTCCTTAATTAGTTAATTTAAAGTATAATTATACCACTAAAATATAAGGGAAGATAAATGGAACTGTGTGTAGCCCTCGATTTACCATCAGCAAAAGAGAATTTAGCATTAGCTGAGAGATTAAAAGCGTATAATATTTGGATGAAAGTAGGTTTTCGTGCCTATATCCGTGATGGAAAACCCTTTATTGAAGCGTTGAAAAAAATCAATCCAGAGTTTAAAATATTTCTTGATTTAAAGCTTTATGATATTCCCAATACGATGGCTGATGCAGCTGAAGAGATTGCTAAGTTAGGTGTGGATATGTTTAATATTCACGCAAGTGCAGGAAGTGTAGCGATGCAAACAGTGATGAAAAGACTCTCAAGCTATGAGAATCGTCCATTGGTTTTAGCTGTGACAGCCTTAACCTCTTTTAATGAAAAAGATTTTCAAGCCATTTATGAAAAAAGTATTCTTCAAAAGGCAGAGGAGTTTGCAAAGATGAGTTATGAGAATGGATTAGATGGTGTTGTCTGTTCAAGTTTTGAGAGTCGTGCCATTAAAAATGCTACATCAGACTCCTTCTTAACCCTCTGTCCAGGTATTCGTCCATTTGGTGAAGATGCTGGTGACCAACAACGTGTTGCAACCCTTGATGTAGCCAAAGAGGAGGGGGTAGATTTCCCTGTAATAGGAAGACCTATCTATCAATCTTCACACCCAAAAGAGCAGGTAGAGAAGATTTTACCCTATCTGTAACGGCTATTTATCTGAAGGGATATTTGCCATTGCTGTTGCTTCATGCATACCTTGTATCATAAAATAAGCACCAATGGCAAACATAGCAAGGACAATCAGTGGTGTGAACTTTTGAAACATTGTTTTTCCTTAAATTATTTTTTACATCATACTACAAAAACCTTTAACCTATAAGCGAAAATAGTGGAAAATGGTACTATAATCATTCGATAAAATTTTGAAAAAGAGGGATGTATGTCAGAGAAAAATGCAAATAATGTAGACCAGATTAGAGATTTGATTTTTGGAAACCAAATTAAAGATTTTGAGGCAAAGTTTACACAATTAAACCATACCTTAACGGTCATGGAAGAGAAGTTAAACCGTTCTTTTTCTGAGTCACATAATAAGCTCCAAAAAGAGACAGAGCGTGCCTTAGAGGTGTTAGAGCAAAAGGTAGATAACTTAGCCATGAGTACACAACGTGAGCGTTCAAAGTTAAAAGAGTTAATTAATACAACCGATGAGAACCTACACGATGCACTGCTTAATCAAAAAGATGAGTTCTCTACAAAGTTAAAGATGCTTAAAGAGAGTGTTTCTGATGAAAATCAGAAGATGAATCAGACCTTACGATTGATGCAAGATGAGATTCAAACAACACTTGAAAAAGGGTTAGAGTCACTCTCTGAAGAGAAGCTTTCTCGTAATACAATGGCACAGATGTTACTAGATGTTGCTATGAAGATTGAAGGGACAGAAGTGAGCGTAAGTGATATGTTAGTTGAGGAAGAGAGCGCTGGCAAGTAGTCAAACAGAGCTTGAAACATTAAAGAGATTACTCTTAAATGATGAGCTAAAACAGTTAGAAAAATTAGAATCAGCCATAAGAGAGCTTCAGTTTAAGAGTGAAGACAAAGAGAGTATCATTGAAAAGTTAACCCCTCTTTTTGATGAGATTTTATGGCAAAATTTTCAAACAAAAGAGAAGAAAACCATTGAGATTTTAGGGCGTTATTTAGCACAAATTATTGTACAAAGTAGCCAAGAGAATCTCGAGGCACTCTCCTCATCCCTACAAGAGGTTATCTCCCCCTCTATTGCAAAAGAGATTGAAGAGAATCAAGATAAAATGGTGGACATTCTCTATCCTATTATTGGGGGAATGATTTCACGCTATGTGACACAATCTATTCGTGAGTTAATGGATAGTATTAACCATAAAATTGAAGATGGTCTCTCTATTGAGCGTTATAAACGTAAAATGAAAGCCAAAGTAACGGGTGTGAGTGAGAGTGAACTCCTTTTAGAAGAGAGTAGTATTGCCCCTATTGTTTCGCTTTTTGTCATTCATAAAGAGAGTGGACTACTCATTGCTGAGGCAACCCAAGAGAGTCAAGCCATTGATGACCCTCATATGGTAGCATCTATGGCAAGTGCGATAAAAGATTTTATTAACGATTGGATGCAAACCCACGATACAACGCAACAGTCTGAAGTACAACTTGTCAGTTATGGTCATGCAACACTCTATATTGAAGGGGCTGGGTCTGTCTATATTATTGCATTTTTAGAACGTGAACCAGATGCCCAACAGCGTTTAGAGATTAACCACTTTTTTGCCTCTGTTGTCAAAGGTTATAATGGATTTTTTCAACAATTTGAGGGTGATGATAGTGCCGTAGAGATTGAAGAGATTCAAGAGAAATTACAGCATTTTTTAAATCTTCAAGAGCCTCACTCTAAAGCGAAGCCACTCAAAGAGAAACAGACAAAACCCCTCTATTGGGTTTTTGGTGTGCTTTTGGTGATTGTTCTCTCTTTTTTAGTCAATTTCCTCTATAACCACTATCGTACCTACCAACTACAAGAGGCACTTCTTGGAAAAATACCAACAGCTATTCACGTAGAGGTTGAGGGGCATCGTGTTGCACTTTATGGAGAGGTGAAAACACCCCAAGAGTATCGTGATATTTTGAAGTTTGTAGAGGAAGAGGGCTATAAAGTTGAATCACATATTGATGTGCCTATGGGGCTACTTCTGGAAAAAGAGAGGCTTTTTAAGACCCATCTTCATCAAGAGCATCAAAAAATAGCACAACTCAATAGACGATTTGATAGAATGAACCACGAGTTTCAAAGAGTCATTCAATATAATAAGATAAGTACTTTTCATTTGAAAGAGGTGGAAAAACTTGCTAGTGTAGAGTCTTATATTTTAGAAAAGTTAAAAAAGAGGTTTGCAGATTATCTCTCTTTGGATAAAGATGGTGCATTAGAGTTTCGAAATAAACATCTTTTCCAAATAGGCAATGCTATACCCAATCAAGAGGCGTTGGTTGTTTTGGAGAACCGTTTTAAAGAGTATCTGCATCTACTTTTTGATGACCCTTCTATTGCACCCTATATTGGTGCGATTGTCATTGAGGGATATACAGACAGTTCAGGGAGTCAAAAACTTAACCAAAGACTCTCAAGCCAAAGAGCAGAGTATATTCGTCTCTATTTGGCTGATTTAGATTTAGTTAAAAGTTATCATCTAGAAGATAGACTCTATGCAAAAGGGTTGGGTAGTCGTCATCTGGTCTTTGTAGATGGCGTAGAAGATAAAGAGGCTTCAAGACGAATTAAGATAAAATATCAGATTAATTTGAGAAAACTCGTAGATGCGATAAAGAAGCAGGCAGATGGTTAGGAAAAAAATTTTATTAATTGGCGATTTTAATGTAGGTAAGACAAGTCTTATTCGTCGTTATGTCGACAACTCTTTTGATGAGAAGTATTTAACCACCATTGGTGTGAAGATTTCTAAAAAATGTTTAACGATTGAGGGGCTTGAGTGTGAACTTCTCATTTGGGATGTAGAGGGACAAACACCACATAAACGTATTCCTCACAGCTATTTAAAAGGGGCAAGTGGGGCTATTTTTGTGGCAGATGTCAATAGAAGTGAAACCATAGAGGGTATAGATGCTCATATTACCACATTTCTCTCTATTAACCCTCACTCAAAATATGTGATTGCCTACAATAAAGCAGACCTCTTAACAGCACAACAACAAGAGATGCTCTCTCTTTCTGGAGATATCTTTCTTACCTCTGCAAAAGAGAATCTAAATGTTGAAAGACTCTTTATTACATTAGCCAAGGAGATGTTGTTATGAAGACAACACAGATTATACTGAATGCTATTTTATCTAAACGTATTTTTGAATATGTGTTAGTCAATAGAGATTTTCAAGTCATTCAAGCCTCTGATGGGATTGTACGCTATTTAAACGCAATGCCTCAAAAGGGAGAGGATGTCTTAGAGTATTTCCCAGAGTTTATTGGAAATGAAGAGGAGATTCGTCAAATTTTTGTCAAAAGGCACTGTCTTTATACCTTAGAGTCTATCTATAAAAATGAGTATTATGTCAATATCTCCATAGAGTATTGTGACCAAGAGACAGCTATTATCTTATTGCATAATATTACCTCTATTGCTGTAACCAATCAACGCCTACTACAATATAGCAACGAATCAACACTTCTTTATCATACATTACAAAAAGTGGTCGATAACCAAAATGCCTTAGTTTTTGTGGCAAATGATGAGCGTATTGAGTTTGCTAACCAAAAGTTTTTAAACTATATTGGGGTAGAAAGTCTAGAGAAGTTAAGAGAAAATCCTTTTAATTTCTACACGAAAATAGAGAAGACTCTTGAGAGTTATGATGCTCTTTTTGAGAGGATTCAATCAGGAAAAGAGCAGGTAAAAATTGGTAAAGATACCTTTTTGATTCAAGCAACACTGGTTGAGTCTACCTATAAACTTTTTACGTTAACGAAAATTACCCATCTCTCAGATGGTATGCAGATAGACCCCTTAACAGGTATTTATAGAAGAGGCTACTTCGATGAGGTCTTGGCTGAATTTCTTCATAAAAAAGATACCTTTGCCCTTGCAATGATTGATTTAGATAACTTTAAAAAGGTGAATGATACCTATGGGCATTTAGCTGGTGATAAAGTATTGAAATCGTTTGTTTCTGTTATTAAGAAACATATTCGAAAAGATGACTTCTTTGCCCGTTGGGGAGGGGAGGAGTTTATGCTTCTTTTGGCGAATACTCCTTTAGAGTCAGCTCAAATGAAATTAGATAGACTCTGTGAAATGGTTGCACAACATCCCATTGAAGAGGTAGGAAGGGTGACCGCGAGCTTTGGCTTTACCTACTCAACACCAGAAGATGAGTTAGATACTATTATTCAAAGAGCCGATGAAGCCCTCTATGAAGCCAAAAGAGCAGGTAAAAATTGTGTTATTTTTAAAAAATAAGAACATATCAATTTTATTTAAGGTTTCTAAGCTATAATTACACTCACAAATCAAGGACAGTTGGGTGAGTTGGCTGAAACCACACCCCTGCTAAGGGTGCGTACTCTAACGGGTACCGAGGGTTCGAATCCCTCACTGTCCGCCATCTCTTAAAAATATAAATTCTAAAGAAAAATTTCCTACTTCTTCAATATTAATGCACGTATTCTATCAACAAATACAAATTATGATAAATAAGAAAATAAGATACAATAAAAACAGTCACTAAATTGTAAAAATGATAAGAGAAGATGTAAGTGGTGGGTTCGCGGGGACTCGAACCCCGGACCACTCGGTTATGAGCCGAGTGCTCTAACCAGCTGAGCTACGAACCCATCGTAGAGGTGATTCTATTTAGAAATCATGCTGATTTTTGAGTCAGAATTATAACGACTAAAGTCTTTAAAAGCGATTAAATTTTGTAAAATTCCAAAAATGACAGCAAAAATAATAAAAGAAGTACCTCCGTGGCTAAACATAGGCAAAGGGAGTCCTACAACAGGAGCTAATCCGATAATCATAAAGATATTCACTCCCATATAGACAAAGAAGAGAAATGCCAACCCTGTGGCAAAGGTTTTAATGAGGTAGTCATCAGCGTGTTTGGCTGAAATGTAGAGTAGATTAAAGATAAGAAGAATATAGAGTCCAATAACCGTAAGCATCCCTTTAAACCCTAAACGTTCTCCCAAATAGGCAAAGATAAAATCTGTTGATGAAACGGGAAGAAATTTGAGTTGTGTCTGTGTTGACTCCTCTTTACTTTTTCCCTCCATTCCACCTGACCCAATGGCAATAAGGGCTTGTCTAACTTGATAGCTTGGTTTGTTAATAGCATCGTGAATACGCTTTTTTTGGTAGGGTTTTAATCCATATTGATAGATAATAGGCGCACCAGCTCCTGCAAGTAGTGCAAGGGTTACCCATATTTTCCAATTAATACCAATTAAAAATAAAATACCATACCCCGTAATAAGCAGTACCAGTGCTGTACCTAAGTCTGGCTCTTTGGCAATGACTAAAAAGGGAATAATAATGACAATAGAGAGTTTTAGAAAATCTAAAACACCATATCCAGAGGGGGGAGGGGGCTTTTTACTAATGAGATAACCCAACATCATAATGACATTGATTTTAATAAATTCAGAGGGTTGAATGGTAAGGTGAATACCAGGAATTTCTATCCAGCGTTGTGCGCCTAAAATACTCTTTCCAACAAACTCTACAGCCACAAGGAGTGCAAGGTTGACAAGATAGAAAAGAGGAGAGACCCACCAGAGCATACTTCTCCACGGAATAAACGCAGCAATTAAAAAAGCAATACCTGCAATAAAGTAGTATATCATCTGTTTGGTATAGAGGTGAGGGTTAATCTCATTCACAAGATAGGAGGAGATGACAAACAGAGGGATAAGTTGTAGTATGAGTGTGTAGGAGAAGTTTTTTATAATTCGTTTATCCCATTGGAACCATCGAGTCATCACGCTATCCTCTATTTTTGGGTATTATATCAAAAGATTTTAATGAGGAGGTGAGGATGGGTGAACGATTTGAATTTCACCACTTAAGTAGGTATGATGGTGTGGTACATGGTGTTACCAAGAAGGTCACAACACAACACCTTCAAGGCTCTTTGGCACTACATACAGGAGAGCCTCCCTCTTTGGTTTATGCCAATCGAAAAAAACTCTCTCTGCTTTACCCCTCTATGGTTTGGGTGATGGCTGAACAGACCCATAGTGATAGTATTTTTGTTGTTGAGAATAGAGAGGGGTATGGTTGGTTACCTCATGAGCCTCTTATTGCCTCAAGTGATGCACTTATTACCAATCAAAAGGGGGTAATGCTGAGTGTTTTAACGGCTGATTGTGTTCCTGTTTTACTTTATGACCCCTCTTGTGAAGCCATTGGTGTAGTACATGCTGGATGGCGTGGTACGGCACAAGAGATTGTGCTTAAAACAGTAAAGAGGATGCAAGAGAAGTATGGGTGTCTCCCTGAAGAGATAATAGCAACTATTGCTCCTAGTATTCTATCGTGTTGTTATGAGGTGGATGCCTCTGTGGCACAACACTTTTTTGCCTATCCTCATACTATGCAAAAAAAAGGAGAGAAGTATTGGCTTGATTTAGCGTTAGTGAATGAAGCACAACTCTTAAAAGCTGGTTTAAAAGGGGAGAATATTGAACAGAGCAAGCTATGTACCTCTTGTTGTGTCGACCATTTCTTCTCCTATCGTAAAGAGCAGGGGTGTAGTGGACGCTTTATGAGTTTTATTGGACTTATCTAAAGATATCAGCAGTGGTGTCACAATGTAGTGTTAACTCATACACCCACTGTTGTAGCTCAAACATCTCTTCATAGATGTGAAAGTGTTTCTCTATAACCTTAGCAGAGTGAAAGGTTGTATCAGGGGGATAGGTAGTGTAGGCATAACACGCCCCCATAAGGTAGAGGTAGCTGTGTGTGTCTGAAGCACTACACCCACGAGGCATACGTTTGTATTTTGGCTCTGGAAGGGTATACCCTTTGGTTTTGAGTACTTCAAAGATATGATGGAGTTGGTTACGCCTTTGGTCATTTTGAATATACTCACGGTAGGTTTTGAGTAGGGTTGGTTTAAAATTTCTCACCCCAGCACTAACAAAGACTTCAAAAGGGTCATAGTGCATATAGAAGCTACTACTTTGCATTCTATGTCCACTCCCTTGCCATAAGATAATACCAATACGACTCTTAATCGGGTCATTTAGATGAAAACGTGCATCACGGTAGATACGAAAGAGTGATTGATTGGTGTTGGGGATGGCATTGATATGAGGTATGAGAATTTGTAAATACTCTCCCATCTCTTCTACATAGGCTTTATTGGGTGTGACAATATATTTTTCATAGCGTTCACGGTGTGCATCTAACCACGCTTTTGAGTTATTAATGATAATCTCTGAGAGAAACGCTAACCCCTCTTTGGGGAATCCTTGAAAGTGCATCTATACTCCTTTTAATTTTTGCCAGACTCTACCGAGTATTTCGTGCCATAATAGGGTGGCTTTATAGAGTGCTTTACTGGAGAAGCACTCAAAGTAATGGGGGTGTTCTATATAGCCCAGATGATTGGTTGGTGCAGGGGTAGGGTAGAGTTTATAGTGGTGAAATATCTCTAAAGCCCTTGGCATATGTGAGGCTGAGGTGACTAAGATGAAGGGGGCATCTTGAATGAACTGTTTGGCTTGTATGGCTTCATCTTGTGTATCTTTAGGGGTAGGTTCTATATGTATCTTCTCTTGTGGTATACCCAAAGCGTGTGCTAACCTCTCTTGCATAAGGGCATGAGGGATTGGTTCAGCATATCCACCATAGCCAGAGAAGATGAGTATGGGTTTTTGTTTGAGTTGATAAAATAGACGTAAGGCTTCATTAAGACGAACAATAGAAGAGGGGTTAATTTGTGAAGTAAGAGGAAGATGTGTATCGGTATGGTGACCCCCTCCTAAAACATAAATATACTCTGTCTGTTTGGATGGGTTTTTCAAAGAGGGTATTTGGTTCTCATAGAGATAGAGTAGGCTATTGACAAAGGGACTATATGAGATGAAAAAGAGCCAAACAATGCTCCCTATAAAGAGATATTTTGCTCTACGGTACTGCTCTTTGATGAGAAAAATGAGAGCCACAAAAAAGAGTAAACCAAAAAGAGGCAGAGGCATCATCACCCCTGCAATCAATTTTTTAAGCCAGAACCCCATCTTTTATTTAGAGAACTTCACGTGAAGCATCTGCTTCAAGTTCTAGTACTTTCCATGGTAAACCTTGTTGGTTTAATGCTTCCATAAATGGGTCTGGGTCAAACTCTTCCATATTAAAAATCCCTTCTCCTTGCCACTTCTTCTCAAGCATTAACTTCGCACCAATCATTGCAGGTACACCTGTGGTATAGCTTACACCTTGGCTGAGGACTTCAGCATAACACGCTTCGTGGTCACTCACTTGATAGATGTAGATACTCTTCTCTTTTCCCTCTTTAATACCTTTAGCAAAGATACCAATATTGGTTTTTCCTTTGGTACGCTCTCCAAGGCTAGCTGGGTCAGGCAGTAAGGTTGCTAAAAACTCCATAGGTACAATCTTCATCCCCTTATGTTCAACCTCTTCAATCCCAAGCATACCGACATTCTCTAAACACTTCATATGTGTAAGGTAACTCTCTCCAAAGGTCATAAAGAAACGAATACGCTTAAGACCTTTAATGTGTTTTACCAGTGACTCCATCTCTTCGTGGTAGAGTAGATAGCTATCTTTTGCACCGACTTCAGGGTAGTCCCAAACCATTTTAATCTCCATAGGCTCCGTCTCTATCCACTCACCATTCTCCCAATAACGTCCCTTTGCACTCACTTCACGTAGATTAATCTCTGGATTAAAGTTTGTTGCAAAAGCGTAGCCGTGGTCACCTGCATTACAGTCGAGTATATCAATGGTATGAATCTCATCAAAGTAGTGTTTTTGGGCATAGGCACAAAAGACATTGGTCACACCTGGGTCAAATCCACTCCCTAAGAGTCCCATAATCCCAGCTTTTTTAAAGGCTTCATCTCTTGCCCACTGCTCCTTATACTCAAACTTTGCTGTATCTGGATGTTCATAGTTAGCAGTATCGAGGTAATTGACACCTGTTTGGACACACGCATCCATAATGGTCAAGTCCTGATAAGGAAGTGCCACATTAATGACAATATCTGCACCTATCTTTTTAATGAGTGCTACAAGTTCAGGCACATTGTCAGCATCTACTTTGGCTGTTTCAATGGTGACACCCACCTTTTTAGCAATATTTTCAGCAATAGCATCACATTTACTTAGCGTACGGCTTGCTAGGGTAATCTCTCCAAAGATATTTTGGTTCATAGCACACTTAAATGCAACGACATTTCCTACACCACCAGCACCAATAATCAAGGTTTTATTTGACATCATCTCTCCTTTGTTTCTTTGGGTATTGTATCTTACTTTTAGTAAAAAAAAGTGTTATTTTGCCTCTAAAAAAGAGCTTTCAAAGGCACTTTCTAGATTTTCTCTTAAAGAGGCTTCCTCAACAAAGAGAAGGTTCTCTGCATTAGACTCTTGTGCTGTACGTGTAAAGTTATAAGAGCCTATAATCGTCAGGTTGTCATCAATCATCATTACTTTATGGTGTAGTTTGTAGGGGTTTCCATCGAGTTTTACTGAAAGACCTGCTTCAAGAAGAGGGGTATATTGAGAGTAGGTTTGGTAACTGTTTTGTGATTCATCAAAAATACCTAAGACCTCTACCCCACGTTGATGGGCTTGAATGAGTGCTTGGGCAATACGACTATCGGTAAAGGTATAGAGCATAAAGTGAATACGTTTTGTGGCACTTTCAATGGCATCAATAATCGCTTGGGAACTCTCTTGGTTGGGAGAGAAGTAGACAGAGAGATTGGAGAGGGTTGTGTGTGTAGGGGTTGGTTGATGTGTAAAGAGTTTTTCAAAGACTTCACCATAGGCAAGCGTTAAAGCAGAACTCTCCCAACGTAGGGCATCTTCATTATTTCGGTAGAAAGCATAATAGGTAAAGTTTGTTGAACCCATCCAGAGAATATGGTTATCAATAAGAAGAAATTTATTGTGCATGAGTGATTGTGTATTTTGGTCATCTACTACGGCTACTCCCTCTGCAATAAGGCTTTGGTAACAATCACTCTCAATGGTGCTATCATCGGTTACAACACGTACATTGACACCTCTTTGATGGGCTTGAATGAGTGCATCTAAGAGTTTCTCATTGGTAAAATCATACATAGCCAGTTGAATACTCTCTTGAGCGAGGGATATATCTTCTGCTATATGCTCATCTATACCACCCTCAAATGCTCCTGATGTTTGAGAGAGGTAGAGTGTGGGAGTAAGGGTGGAATTGGTTTGAAGTGTTGAGGTACTATCCCCTCCACACCCGACAATAAGAAAGCTAAGAAGAAGAGAGATGAGCATAGACATGGTACGCCTTTTTTCTTTATATTGTACTTCAAAGCAGATTAAAGTTATCGCTCTTTTTTTGAAAGTGTGGTATACTTTTTTATTCAAAAATAGGAGAAAAGAATGTATAGTAAAATAGGATTGGCTATGATGGGATTGGTACTTTTAGGAGGGTGTGGAAAGCAACCTCAAAAAGAAGCACCCAAAACTCCCACGGTAAAAAAAGAGAAAACGACTCTTTCTGGAAGTACGGTGACATCAACTAAGAGTGAAGGGACAGTCTATGCTTCAAAAAAAGAGGTCTATAAGCAAGCGTGTCAAGCAGGAGATGGAAGAGGGTGTCGAGACCTCTCCTCTTTATATGAGTTTGGTTTAGGTGTAAAAAAAGATATGAAACAGGCACTCTTTTATGTTGAGAAGGGGTGTGAGTTGGGCTATGGTGCATCTTGTAATAGAGCAGGAAACTTTTATGATTATGGCTATGCAGGGGTAAAAGATAAAGCAAAAGCAGCAGCGTACTATATGAAAGGGTGTGAATTAGGCTATGGTACAGCATGTAATAATATTGGTAATGCCTATATCTCTGGTGAGGGGGTTGTGAAGAATATTGATTTAGCTGAAACCTATTTAAATAAAGCACTCTCTTTAGGAGAGAATGCCTATGCAAACTTAGGGTTTTTATATAGAGTAAGAGGAGATGATACAAAAGCGATTGAGTACTATACCAAAGGGTGTCAATTAAAAGATAAGACAGCGTGTGGGAATTTAGCCTATGTCTATAAAGAGCATCAAGAGTATACAAAGTCCTACAATAGCTATCTTAAAGCATGTCATTTAACCGATGGAAGTGCATGTCATAGTGCATCAATGCTTCTCTTTAAAAAGAAGTTGAGTGTGCCTGAGATGAATAAGACAATGTTTCGTTTAGACTCAAACAGTTGTGAATTAAAATATGCTGTGGGGTGTTCTGATGTGGCGTATGATTACCGTAAAGGTGTAGGTGTTGAGGTTAATCCAACCAAAGCGAAATATTACGATAAAAAAGCGTGTGAATTAGGGTATACCTCAAGTTGTAACCGATAATCTCTTGCTTGCTAAAGGCAAGCAATGAGAGGTTTAATGAAAAAGAGTATCGGAATAAAAAGAAGGGTGCTTAAAAAGATGAGTGTCGTTACCGTATAGGGTTGGCACTCATAGAGAGAAGCAAGATTAATATTGGCAATAGCAAGAGGCATCATCATCTCCATTAAAATCACACCTTGTACCCAAAGAGGTAGAGGTGTCAAAGGCAGAAGAAGCAGTGTGGCTAAAGGAATAAGAAGAAACTTCTGTAACAGTGTGGCACTGAGTAGTTTCTTATTGAGTTTTTTAAGTTTAATCCCCTCTAAAAATGTCCCCAAAAGAAAAAGTTGTAACACAATCCCCGTAAAAGCCCCCATTTGTAAAAACTGTGCTATCTCTTGAGAGGGAGAAAATCCTAATAGATTTAGTACAATGGCTAACATAGAAGCAGGAATAATAGGAATTTTGACAATATTGAGTAGTGACTCTCTTACGGAGAATGAGCCTCTTGAGTAGATATAAACCCCTAAAATATAAGCAATAAAGAGATTTGCTAGGTTGATGAGTGTGGTATAAAGCAGTGAAGCTGTACCAAAGAGTGCCAATCCTAAAGGGATACCCATATTTCCTGTATTTCCTAAAAAACCAGCAATAGTAAAGATAGCACGCTCTTTGCTATGAGAGAAAGCATAGCGTCCAATCAGATAGGTTGGAAGAAGAAGAATAAGGGTTAAGAGAATATACAACAGAGGAACAAGTAAGTCATTAAGGTGTAGTGGCGCACTTGTAAAGCCCCATAGTGCGACAAAGGGTTGAAAAAAATAGACAGAGAGGAGTGTCAGTGTCTTAGGTTGGAGTTCCTCTTTAAAGATACGTTTTGCAAGATAACCTAAAAAGATAAAAAAATAGATAGAAATCATAGAGAAAAAGATAGATAAAGACATATAAGATAGATTCCGAAAAGTAATAGGTGATTTTGGTTGCGAGAGGCGGATTTGAACCACCGACCTTCGGGTTATGAGCCCGACGAGCTACCAAACTGCTCTATCTCGCGACAAATGAAAAGGGTGGATGGGGTAGAGGGATTCGAACCCCCGAATAACGGTACCAAAAACCGTTGCCTTACCGCTTGGCGATACCCCAATCGTTAAAAACTGGTTGCGAGAGGCGGATTTGAACCACCGACCTTCGGGTTATGAGCCCGACGAGCTACCAAACTGCTCTATCTCGCGACAAATGAAACACATTTCAGAAAGTGGATGGGGTAGAGGGATTCGAACCCCCGAATAACGGTACCAAAAACCGTTGCCTTACCGCTTGGCGATACCCCAATACTTTTAACTCTGAAGCCACTCTTGGCTTGTGTGGCTGAAATTATAGCACCAAATGATACAACTGTCAAGTCTTTTCTTGTTTTTTTTCAAAAATTTCTAAATTGAAGCCTCTGTTGCTATAATATGTACACAATATAACAGAGGAAAAGTATGTCAGTAGAAGCAATAAAACGTGTAGAAAAAGCAATTGAAGAGATTAAGCGTGGGCGTATGGTCATTATGATGGATGATGAAGACCGTGAAAATGAGGGTGATTTGGTCTATGCTGCGACCTTCTCTACGCCTGAAATGGTTAACTTTATGGCAAAAGAGGCAAGAGGGCTTATCTGTACGCCAGTAACAAAGGAGATAGCAACAAAATTAGACCTGCTTCCTATGGTTGCAAACAATGTTTCCAATCACGAAACAGCATTTACTGTCTCTATTGACTCTACCACAGCCACCACAGGGATTAGTGCCATAGAGAGAGATGACTGTATCTCTAAGTTAGCACGACCACAAACGGTTGCGTCAGATTTTGTCCGTCCTGGACATATTTTCCCTTTAATTGCAAAAGATGGAGGGGTTTTAGTACGTACAGGACACACAGAAGGTTCTGTCGATTTATGTAAGTTAGCTGGGTTAGCTCCTGCTGGTGTGATTTGTGAAATTATTAAAGATGATGGCACCATGGCACGTATGGATGACTTGGAGGTTTTTTCCAAAAAACATCAACTCTGTATTGTCTACATCTCCGATATTGTTGCGTATCGTTTAGCCAATGAGCAGTTAGTTGAGCGTCTCTCTACACAAGAGAGTTCTATTCGTGGATTTGAGGTAGAGAAGATTACCTATAAAGACCACCTTGAGCGTATCCATACTGTTTTACAATTTGGAGAGGCAAAAGAGAGACAAAATGTGAAGTTTCACAATATTGGAACCGATATGGAGCTTTTTTTAGACGATAAACGTTTCTCTGCACTCAATCAATCTTTGGATTATCTCTGTAAGCATGGTGGGGTGCTTATTTTCTTAGATACCAAAGTGATTTCTCACGAACAAGCTAAAGAGTTTGGCGTAGGTGCACAGATTTTAAAAGATTTAGGTATTGAGCATATTCATCTGCTTACAACTAATCTTGAAACAGAGTTTATTGGACTTGCAGGATTTGGATTGGATGTTGTAAGTAAAATAGAAATTGCTTCATAAAATGACCTTTTGGCTTTAAAGGGTGACGCTTTAAAGCCTCTTTTTCTCTTCTGCTTATCCTCCCTTTTTTCTCTGATAAAATCTTAAAAAAAACCTTTTTTTAATATAAAGTTCATCTTTACAAGATACAATAATGAATATTCATTCACTTTTAAAGGTTGTAGTATGGAATTATCCCTTCTGGTTATTTTCTGGTATGGTATTTTACACGCATTTGGTCCTGACCACTTAACAGCAATTGCTGATTTCTCTATCGGTAAAAACAAGCAAAAGACCTTAACCATTACAACGCTTTTTGCCATAGGGCATGGGTTAAGCCTTTTTTTGTTTGCTAAAATTTTACAAAGTGTAGAAATTAGCGATGAGATTTTAGCTTATGGAGATGTCATTTCAGCAACAGTCATTATTGCAATGGGTGTCTATCTTCTTTTTATGGTAGCCAGTGACCGTATTCAACTTAAAACCCACCTTCATGAAGGTAAAGAGCATACACATATCTGGTTTGGAAAATCTCACGACCACGATGACACCGTAGCAAAAAGCTCTTCATTTACAATGGGACTCTTAATGGGTGCTGGAGGGGTACGTGGTATGCTCATTACCCTTGGTGCTGTTGGAAGTGGGAATGTAAACTTTACGATGATTGGAGCATTTACAGCAGGTGTGATGTTGATTTTTGTAGGATTTGGATTAGTCATTCTCTACTTTAATGAACACTTTTTGGGAAATGTTAAAAATGTTAGACGTGCCTTTAGTGTGGCTGGAGTTATCTCACTTCTTGTGGGAACAAATATTTTATTAGGATAAAGGACAAATATGTGTACAGATTGTGGTTGTAGTATAAGAGGAACAGAACATGAGCATACCCATGAGGGGCATAGCCATTCACACGAGCATAGCCATGAGCATCAAAAAGCCCATGAGCATCTACATCATAACCCACAGCTTAATGATGCAAAAACCATCTCCGTCATTCAGAAGATTTTAGATAAAAATGACCACGAAGCAGACCATAACAGAAGCCATCTTGACGCTAAAGGGGTATTAGGGATTAACCTTATGTCTAGTCCTGGTTCAGGGAAGACAACCCTATTAGAGTATTTAGCTGATGTTGCTCACTTCAAGTTTGGTGTGGTTGAGGGTGACTTAGAGACAGAACGTGATGCCAATCGTCTGCGAGCTAAAGGTATTCCAGCACAGCAGATTCAAACAGGAACAGCGTGTCATTTAGATGCGTTTATGGTACATAAGGGGCTTCACAATATGCCTCTAGATGAGATTGATGTCTGTTTTGTGGAGAATGTTGGAAACTTAGTCTGTCCAGCCTCTTATGATGTAGGAACACATCTTAATATTGTGCTTGTTTCTGTACCAGAAGGAGAAGATAAAATAGCCAAATATCCTGTGATGTTTCGCCAAGCAGACCTCATTTTAATTACCAAAACAGACCTTTTACCTCACTTTAAATACAACATTGAACAAGAAAAGGCTGATGCAAGACGTATTAAGCCTAATGTGGATATTTTAGAAGTGAATATTAACGATATCGATTCAGTCAAAGCCGTAGCAGATTGGATTGAGTTTAAACGAAAGATGAGAGGGTAATATGTGTCTATCAATTCCTAGTAAAGTGGTGAAAATCTCTGATGATAAAACAATGTGTACCGTAGATACCATGGGTGTTCAACGTGATGCAAACTTGATGATGATGGGTGAGGAGGATATTAAAGTAGGTGATTATGTCTTACTCCATATTGGATTTGTTATGAATAAAATTGATGAAGATGAAGCCCTAGCCTCCATAGAGACCTATAAAGAGATACTTGAATTGATGGATGAAGAGGAGCGAAAGCGAGCCATTTTAGAAGATGATGAGTGTCCAAATAGAGGTGCTTAATGGCTGAACTTGCACTGAAAAATCTCTATGATGATTTTAGAGATGGAAAAACCATTCAAGCCTATGCCAAACTCATTGAAAAAGAGGCAAAGAAGCTTAAAAAGCCTATTAATATTATGGAGGTGTGTGGGGGACATACCCATACTATTATGAAGTTTGGACTGCCTCAACTCCTTCCTGATAATGTCAACTTCATACACGGACCAGGGTGTCCGGTTTGTATTATGCCTAAAGAGCGTATTGACCATGCCTATGTCTTAGCGATGCAGAGTGATGTCATTCTTGTCACCCTTGGAGATATGATTAAAGTACCAGGAAGTCATGGAAGTTTGCAAGATGCAAGAAGTAAAGGGGCAGATGTACGCTTTGTCTACTCACCTATGGAGAGTTTAAAGATTGCACAAGAGAATCCTGATAAAAAGGTTATCTTTTTTGCTATTGGGTTTGAAACAACTACGCCTATGACAGCTGTGTTGGTTGACCAAGTGATAAAACTAGGTATTTCAAACATTCTTTTTCATATTAACCACGTCACTGTACCAGAAGTGATGGTAGAACTCATAGATAGTCGTGATGAACACATTGATAGCTATAACAATCAAATAGATGCTTTTCTTGGACCAAGCCATGTCAGTGTAATTAGTGGTTCAAAAATTTATGATAAGTTCCCAAAAGAGTATGCAAGACCAGTGGTAGTCACAGGGTTTGAACCCGTAGATGCGATGCAGGGGATTTATATGATTGTTAAGCAGTTTGTTGAGAAGCGATGTGAGTTAGAGATTCAATATAAAAGAGTGGTGAGTTATGAAGGAAACCTTAAAGCACAAGCGTTAATTGATACCTACTTTGAGAAAGTGAGTCTATTTCGTTGGCGTGGTTTGGGTAATGTGCCTGATTCTGGATTGAAACTTAAAGAGAGTTATGCACCTTATGATGCTGAAGTGGTCTATGAGAAGATTTTACCACGGGCTGAAATAGAAGACCATAAACTTTGTATTTGTGGTGATATTCTTCGTGGTATGGCAAAACCTCATGAGTGTACCATCTTTGGAACAGCATGTAAACCAAACTCTCCCATTGGAAGTTGTATGGTCAGTAGTGAAGGGGCGTGTGCTGCTTACTATAAATATGGGAATCTTATATCATAAGCGAACAATGCTAAAAGGAAATCAATGACAAAAACAGTAACCCTAGCCCACGGAAATGGTGGAGAAGAGAACAATGAACTCATCTCAAATATATTCTACAAACATTTTAACAATGAGATTTTAGCTAAAAGTGAAGACTCAGCTGTGTTAGAGTTGAGTGGAAAGACAGCGATGAGTACAGATAGTTTTACTGTTAGTCCTCTCTTTTTTAGTGGGGGTGATATTGGTAAATTGGCTGTGTGTGGAACGTGTAATGATTTAGCGATGATGGGTGCTAGACCTAAGTACTTGACCTGTTCTGTGATGATTGAAGAGGGGTTTTCTACGCGTGAGCTAGAGAAGATTGTACGCTCCATGAAAAAAGAGTTAGCCCTTAATGGAGCTGTAATAGTCAGTGGTGATACCAAAGTCGTACCTAAAGGGGCAGTGGATAAACTCTTTATTAATACCACAGGTATTGGTGAAATAGTCTATGAGGGCATCTCTGCTTCAAACCTTAAAGAGGGGATGTCTGTACTGGTAAGTCGCGATGTGGGAAGCCATGGAGCGACGATTTTCTCTGCTCGTGAGGGGATAGAGCTAGAGAGTGACTTAAAAACCGACTGTGCCTCTCTCTATCCTCAAATTCAAGCCCTTATTGATGCTAAAATAGAGCTCATTACCCTACGTGACGCTACCCGTGGAGGAGTGAGTGCAGTGCTGAATGAGTGGGCAAAGGCTTCAGGGGTCTGTATTGAAGTAGAAGAAGAACGTATTCCCGTCCAAGAGAGCGTACGAGGTATCTGTGAGATGCTCGGATTTGAAGCGATGGATTTAGCCAATGAGGGGACTTATCTTTTAGTTGTCCCAAAAAGTGATGAGAAAAAAGCCTTAGAGGTCTTAAAGCAGACACATGAGAGTGCTGAGCTTATTGGTACGGTCTCTATGGCGTATGAGGGGAAGGT
>Ga0256828_1000311_pt1 | contig 33646 bp, 32 predicted proteins | sample CV88metaG_FD_185993 | JGI IMG/M metagenome (GOLD analysis project Ga0256828, IMG submission 185993) | Hydrothermal vent microbial communities from East Pacific Rise, Pacific Ocean - CV88 | ecosystem: Environmental > Aquatic > Marine > Hydrothermal vents | place: Pacific Ocean: East Pacific Rise...
GTATATTCATAATGATTCTATGAGCAAGAAAAGTACCATAAATCTATTAAAGAAAAATGAAAAAGTACCGATATGAGTATTGAAGTTATATTAAAAGGAAAAGTTATGGCAATATCATCATTAGGACTTGGTTCCGGAATATTGACACAAGATTTATTAGATCAACTTCGTAAAGCTGATGAATCAGCAAGAGTTACTCCTTTGACACTGAAAATTGCAAACGAGAAAGATATGTTAGGTGCTTATGATGTTCTTGATGCACATATGACAAATTTTACAGACTCTTTGGAGGCGTTGAAAAATGCTACTCTTTTTGACGCAAGAAGTGCTACAGTAGATGGAACATCTGTCGCAATTACGGCAGATGCGAATAGTGATATTCAAGAATTTACTTTGGATGTATCTCAATTGGCAACTAAAGAGATTGTGGAATCTGGAAAATTTGGTGCTACAACTGATACTATCGCAGATGATGATGGTTCTATTACAATTAGTGTCGGTGATACAGATTATGATATTGATTACAATGACTCTATGACATTAGATGATTTAAAAAATGCTATTAATACAACAGCAGGAGAGAGCGTAAATGCTACTATTGTTAAAATAGGTGATGATGATTATAGACTCTTTTTAAGTTCGGTCGACACAGGAAGTAATCAAGATATCTCTGTTAAAGATAATGATGGTAATCTTTCAGGAACACAATTAACAAATGATATGACAACTGTACAAGATGGTGATGATGCAAAGTTTACATTCAACGGAGAAGATGTTACAAGACATGATAATAAATTTGATGATTTGATAACAGGTTATCATATCACATTAAAAGAGACAGGTTTATCAACTGTTAGTGTCGCACAAAATCGTGATGATATTATGAGTCGTGTAGATAGTTTCGTAGAAAAGTATAACGCTATGATGGGTGAAATAAATACATTGACAAAATCTAGTACGAGTTCAGATGAGCGTGGTATTTTTTCTTCAGAGAGTACTTTAAAAAGTTTTCAATCAGACATACGTTCAATGATGGACGGTATAGGTGGTGGTGTAGGTACAATTTATGAGTATGGCTTTGATATAGATAAAAATGGAAAATTAAGTGTTGATAAAAATGTTCTTAATCAAAAACTTGATGACAATCCAAAAAATGTAGAGGCATTTTTTACAGGTGGAGAATTTACAAAAGATGACGGTTCAACTGTAGATATAGAGGGTGCTTTTAGTGAATTATTTGATGAAGTAGATTCTTATACAAGTTACAATGGTATTATGGATCAGTTTAAAGACTCAATGAATGACCAGTTGAAATCTCTTGAAGATGCAAAACAAAACGCAATTGAACAGTTGGACAACAAGTATGAGACTATGCAAAAACAGTTTAGTGCATATGATGCAATGATTAATAAATGGAATTCTGCATCTGAGATGTTTACACAATTGATAAACTCTCAAAATAATACGCAAAAATAGTAAAAAAAAGATTGGAATTGCCGATATTTTATTATATAAGAAAAGATAAAAAGGATTAAAGATGTATGGAGGAGCAGTAACTGCATGTGGGATTTATACTGAAAATAATTTAGGGATAGAATCCCCTGAAAAGTTAATTGAAATGCTATATGAGGGTGTTTTACGTTTTAATGCTCAGGCTAAAAAAGCTATTAAAGATGGAAATATAGAGAAACGTGTTTATTGGACAAACCGTTCAGTAGCTATTATAACAGAGTTGTTGTCTTGTTTAGATATGAAACAAAAAGGGAATATTGCGAAATATTTAGAAGGACTTTATAAGTATGAAATTCAATTATTAACAGAATCTGGTCTTGAAAACGATATGGCAAAACTTGATGAGGTTACTAATGTATTTAAAGGCCTACTAGATGCTTGGAGAGAGATTACAAGTGTGGCTTAAAAAACTGAAGATTGCTGTAATTCAAAAAGATATGGCAATGATAAATCATCTTTTGGAAGATATGCCAAAGCTCGAAAATATAGAAGATATGAAACAGGCACAGTTTTTAATTGAAGAGGCAACTTCAATAGTTCAAAAACTTAAAGATGATACCGTTACATCTATGCAACAGATGAAAAAAAACATAGATTTTTTAAAATCTGCTATAGGTGATACTCCTGCAAAATTTGATATTACCTCTTAGGCTTCTTTTTTATCCCAAATTGTAAACTGCGTATAGTATATTCGCTTACTACTGCTCCTTTTCGCATGGTGAGTATGTGCTCTACCGCATTGGCAATATCGCTTGCCAAGAGTTTTTCACTCTCATTCTCACTTACATCAAACCGAAGCTCATCATAGAAGTTACTCTCTGTCATATCAGGATTTATGTTTGTAATGCTGAGCTCGCTCTTTCTTGTCTCTTCAAAGAGGGCATCTCCAAAGGCCTTGAGCCCTGCTTTTGTAGCGGAGTAGAGAGCTGCAAACTTACTTGCACGAAGTGCTTCAATAGAGTTGATGTTGATGAGATAGCCAGAGTTCTCTTTGAGGGAACGAAGGAGAGCATTTGTTAGTAGCATAGGGGCTGTAAGATTAAGATGGGTCATATTTTCAATGGTATGAAAGTTAAACTCTTCATGGGGTGCGAAATGACCAAATCCAGCGGCATTGATCAAGAGAGAAACCTCGTTCTCTTTTTTTAAAACATTACAGAGTGTTTGTGTTGCGTGAGGATCACTTAAGTTATATTGTAAAGCTTTAAAATGATCGTTTTTATGGTGATCTTGCGTAATTGAACGGCTTATGCCTAACACACTATAATCCATTGTTAGTAACTTTTGTGTTATTGCAAATCCAATACCACTACTTGCACCTGTAACTACTGCTTTTTTCAATTTTTACTCCTCTTTTTGCTATACTCTCTTTATGAAAAATATTTACATAACAGACCTCGACCATACATTTTTACGTTCAGACTTGTCTATAAGTGATTATACTAAAAAAATCTGGAATGCTCACGCAGATGAAGCGATTTTAGGAATTGCAACAGCTAGAACCTATAAAAAAACAGCACAGTTTTTAAAAGGCATACATGTAACTGCTCCTATGATACTGCTTGATGGTGCCCTGATAGCAACCGTAGATAAGAAGATAATCGATACAAAATTTGTAAACAAAGAGATGGGCGATGCCATCATTGAAGCGGGTGCTACACTGGGGATTTACCCTTTTGTTCTCTCTCTTGTAGGCAATGAACTGAGTGAAGCCTTCTCTTACTCTACAACGCTCAACAGCTATCAGAGTGAGATTATCAAACGATATGCAAATGATGACCATACAGCAGTATTTAAAGAGCTTCGAGCGATGGAGCAGAATTTTAAAATAGTCTATATGGCAGATGAAGATATTTTACTTGAACTGCAGAAAAAGCTTATAGCTCTCTTTGGTGATGAACTCAAGTATATCTTGGCACCGGAAGCCTATATGGGATGTCACTTTTTGACTGTTTTACATAAAGATGCAGATAAATCACACGGCATTAGAAGTGTCAGTGAAGCGGTTGGGTTTGATCTAAACAGGCTTACTGTCTTTGGAGATAATTACAACGACATTGGAATGTTTGAACTTGCAAAGACTGCTGTGGCTGTTGCTAATGCGCAAGAGGGTGTAAAAGAGCAGGCTGATATTGTTTTGCCATATACGAATGATGAAGACGGTGTAGCAAAGTTTTTAGATAAAAATGTGATAATATAGCGAGTGTTTTAATACTTTTTTAATAAAAATGTGATAGAATACTTAGTAATAAAGGCCAAACTATTTGTGAAAATAGGACGGAAAGCTACAGATCTCAAAGAGATGGCTGGGTTGCTTATTGTTCTCTACTTAGATAATTATAGAGCTTCATTTTTCCTCTCCTTACAATTTTCATATTTTTTTTGGTTCAATATTTTTAGATTTATATAAATCTATTAACTTTTGTATCTAAAAGGAATAATATATGAGCGTTTCTCTGAAAAGTGTTCTAGTTGCTACTAGCTGTATAGCATCATTGGTGCTATGTGGATGTGGTGGTAGTGAGAGTGATGATTCCACAAGTGAAGCTTTCTCTAAATCTTATTATGTAGATGATGCTGTTGTAAATCTCCCTTATAGTTGTGACTCAAAGAGAGGTGTAACGGATGCAGAGGGTACATTTTTATATACAAAAGGGGATATCTGTAAATTTTATATAGGAGATTTGACGCTTCGCACAATAAATACAAACAATCTACCTAATGGTTCGTATGTTTACGAAAGTGATCCAAAAACATCTGCACTTTTACAATCTTTAGATAAAAATCATCTGTATGGCTCATCTTTAGAACTTGATTCTAATCTTCTTGATGCAATGCAAACTTTAAAAATTACGCAACTACCTCAAACTGATTTAGAGAGAGCGACGTTGTTGGGTGCTCTTGAGGCAGAGGCTGGTAGTGATGATTATGAAGCGATTACAGAAGAGTCGGCTATTATTCATATGAAGCAGACCCTCACCTCTTATCCACCAGAGAAACTTTACTTAACAGATGTAAATGCTTCATGGGTTGATAAAACATATCTTGTAAATTTAGATAGTTCTCTTTTAGTAGATTGGGCTGCTACCCAAAGGGTATACTCTTCTGCAAAGCCTGTTGTGACAACTCCGAAAAGTGATTATGTAGTGTTAGCATGGAGTGAACTAGGTATGCACTGTATGGATGGAAGTGACTACTCAATCTTCTCTCTTTTACCTCCTTATAGTACATTAAAGGCGCAACTTGTGCTTAAAGGAACATCTCCAAGAATTGTTAATGGGGATATTGCTCTTACGTATGAAGCAGTGCAAAAAGAGGATGGAACTATTAACTCTACGAGTAGTGGAAAAACAAATTTTTGGGATTATCTTCCAAAACTCTTTCCTGATATAAATAAAACAATAGAAGAGAATATTGGACTTAAAGGTAAACCGGCGCAGGGTTACATACCTGAACTTATGGACTATAATGTATCTCAAAATCTTTATGTTGCTGAGGCGATTCCTACTATTCCTGTAAATGATGATAGTAGTGTAGGTCACTATCCTGTTGTAAAAGTTATTGCTCGAGATAAAAATGGAAATATTTTAGCTCAAACAACAACAACTCTTCCGGTTAGTGATGAGATGGATTGTTTAGAGTGTCACTCTTCAAAGAGAGATGTTTTAGAGAAACATGATCAGAATTTTCCTGATGCAGTTAAAGATTATGATGCAAATCTTACAGCAAAAGGTTTTGATTATAATGTTGGAGGATTGATCGATACAGTCGATGATGGAACTCCAGTTTTATGTGCTTCATGTCATAAATCTAATGCAATTGCTAATAGTGGGATAGAGGGTGTTAAACCATTAACACAAGCTATACACGGAGCACATTCCTCACGTTCTGATGCAGATGGAAATAGCCTTGGTTCAAGTACAGATCGTGATAGCTGTTACGCTTGTCATCCAGGTAAAAGTACAAAATGTTTACGTGGTGTTATGGGACAAAGTGCAGATATAGAGTGTCAAAGCTGTCATGGAACTATGGATGCAGTAGCAACTAAAGATAGAGAGGGTTGGAGTGATGAACCAAACTGCCAAGCGTGTCACCAAGAGACACAGCGCTATACATCGGCTGTAGTTGATAAGTCAACAGGAACATTAAGAGATGCCCTTGATCAAAGATTTGCGACTGAACAGTCAAATATAGATACGCATCATCGACTTTTTAAGATGAGTTCAGGTCATGGAGGAATGGCTTGTTCATCATGTCATGGTGCACAACATGCGATATATCCTAGTACATTGGCTGAAGAGAATAAGCAAAATATTGATCTTCAAGGTTACAAAGGTACGCTTCGAGAGTGTAGTGTTTGTCATAATGATGAAAATGCGATAACTATTTCAGATGGACCACATGGTATGCATACATTAGGTCAGCGTTGGGTTGATATGCACGGAACAGTTGTGTTGCGTGATGGGACGACTAACTGTAAAGTGTGTCATGGTGATAATTTAGAAGGAACATTTCTCTCAAAAGTTCCACAAAAACGAGAGTTTAAAGTAGGTGTGATGGAGAAAGAAGTCACATTTGATGCAGATGAAAAAGTGAGTTGTGCTAAGTGTCATAATGATGCAATAATGGAGGTGTCACAATGAGATCAAGAAGAGATTTTTTAAAGTATGCAGGTGGCGTTGGTGCATTGATGATGACTCCAACATTAGCTTATGGAGAGAGTCTGTTAAGTCTCAAACAGCAAAAGGCAGTCTCTCAAATATGGCAAGATGAGAAGTTAAAAGCAGATTTGGCTAAAGCTTTTGCTGCAAAGTTTAATGTCGAACTTTTTACAACAATGGGAACTTTTTCTGCAACAAATCGTAAGGCTGTAGTGAATGAACTCATCAAGTTATATGATATAGATATCTCTTATATTGAAGATGAGAGACTCCTTTACACTCGTGAACAAATTGTTGCGATGGATGCAGGTACATTTGCATCAACAAAACTTCAAGATAGATACGATACTCGCGTGCAAGAGGGATCGGCATCACAAAAAGAGGCTCTGTTGGTTATGGTAAAACAGTCTGTTGATAGTATTGCTGTTATGCAGAACTATTTACAGCTTTTTACTCCTAGTGATAAGATTACACAAAATATTCTCTATTTGATTGATGGAGCAATGGGACATTACTGGGCACTTGATAGAGAACTTATAAAGATGGGTGTTGTTGCAGGTTGTTGTGAAGCAGGTGAGAACTATTGTAAAACACCAAATGAGTATGCGGTTACGTATGGAAGAGATCATTTGAGTGATCCTCAATCTTTAACACAAGAGCAGAGACACTCTATTGCACATATGTGGAGTGAAGAGAAGATGGCACATGATGCCTATGAAGCAGTATATACGCTTTATCCTCATTTAAGACTTTTTTATAATATAGGACACTGGTCTGAAGTACAACATATGACAGCGGTTGAAGAGTTGGTTGCGCTATACAATATTGATATAAATGATTATACAAACGAGTCAAAACATTATGACCCTTCTGTTTTACGAAAAATGGGACCGGGAGATTATGCTATTGAAGATTTTGAGACAAGATATAGCAATACGCTTATTCCTTATGCTGCCAAGGGTGATATTCAGGCTCTACAACTTGGTTGTATGGTAGAGGTGCAAGATGTCCGTGATCTAAATCAGTTCTTAGCAGATAATAATGGTAATCCATATATAGAAAGAACTTTTAACTATCTTATTTCAGGCAGTCAAAGTCACTATTGGGCATATCACTATGCTCTTATTGAACGTGGTATTTCAAATGGATGTTGTAGTGCTGGTAGTGATTATTGTAAAGATGCTACAGAGTTTCCATCTGGTGCAAATAAAGAAGAGTTTGCTATGTTATGGAATAGAAGAAGAATGAATTTTGAAAGTTTTGGGCATAAATATGCGTATGTTTAGTAAGGAGTTAAGAGTGATAAAATATAAAACTATAGTATCAGCATTAGGTTTTAGTGCTTTATTTATTTTAAGTGGTTGTAGCGATAGTGGTGGCAGTGCTGCATCATCTGCAGAAGAGGCTGTAGTAAGTAGAGCCCTTTATGTAGATGCTCCAGTCGAGGGAGTAGAGTATATATGTGGAGCGCAGAAAGGTATAACCGATAGAGATGGTGCCTTTAATTATGAAGTTGGACATAGTTGTACGCTTAAAATAGGTGCAATTACATTGCGTGAGATTGCTGCATCAAAACTGCAAAAGAAGAATGTGATTATTCAAGAAACAAATCCTAAAATCGCTCAATTTCTACTTACTTTAGATGAAGATCCTCAAGAGAATAAGATACGTATCAATAAAATCTTAAAAAAAGAGTTTGAAACCTTTAAAGCAGAAAATTTACTCGATAGTGATCCTCAAAAGTTATTGGATCAAGCTGTTCAGTCATTAAGTGAGAAGGGAATTAATACACAAACTATTCAGGTTGTGAGTGAAGATTTGGCAACTAAACATATTGAAAATAGTTTTCAAAAATATTGTTCTGACGATGGTTTTATACTTGCTGAAGGGGGTTCGGGTTTAGGTCACTGTAAGAAAAGTTTAGCTGTAGATACAATTGCTCCAGTAATTACACTCAATGGCGCAACTACTATTACTCTTGATATCAATAGTAACTTTCGTGATCCGGGTGCTAGTGCTACTGATAATGCAGATGGAGATTTGAGTGCAAATATTAAGGTAAGCAGTAATGTTGATACAACACAAGAGGGTGTTTATGAGATTATTTATAGTGTTGTAGATAGTGCTGGAAATAAGACCGAGATAACACGAAAGATAAATATTGTACAACCAGGGAGTGCAGATACTATAGCCCCTGAAATCAGACTTCTTGGAAATAACCCATTTTATCTCTCTAAAGGTGAGTCATACAAAGAACCAGGTGTTGTCGCTTCTGATGATAGAGATGGAGATATAACAACTTTTGTTGTTAGCACTGACAATATTGATATAGATAAAGAGGGTAGTTATACTGTTAGCTATTATGTAGAAGATAGTGCGGGAAATAGCATCACAGCAACAAGAGAGGTAAGGGTTGAACTTTCAGTAGATACGACACCACCTGTCATTACTTTGCAGGGTGATAGTTATATGACACTTTCAGTTGGTGAGACTTTTGTAGAACCTGGTGCAACAGCTTCAGATGATAGGGATGAAACAGTAAAAGTAATGGTTTCAGGAACTGTTGATACATCTAAAGAGGGTACTTATAAGTTGATTTATAGTGCAGAAGATGCGGCTGGTAATCAGGTAACAGAGACAAGAACTGTAGTAGTGAAAGCGGCAGATAAAACAAGTGATCCTCAAAGTTATATACCACAAGATGAAAACTTAACAGATGCTATGGCTGTAAAATTTTTAAATATGGCAACATTTGGTGCAACATCGGAGCTTGTAGCTGAATTGAAACAAAAGGGTGTTATCAAGTGGTTGGATGATCAACTTGCAATGCCTTATGATGAGCAAAAAGAGAGTATCCTTAGAAAAGTAATCTATCGCAGTATCAATATCGCTCCACAAGTCTATGGAATTACACCTGCAGATACAAATGCAACGGTAGATAGTAGCTATGTTGATGAGTTTTTAGAAGATGATAATGGCAAGTATTTTAATATAAACAATAGAAATAATGCTGTTAGTGAGCTTTATATGAACGGTACTTTTATTTTTGATCAACATGTTCGTGCCAAAGATCAAGTGCGTCAACGTGCTGCCTATGCACTGAGTCAAATCATTATCGCATCACAGTCAAATGACAGATTTTTTAATGACAGAGGAGAAACACTCTCATACTATTATGATCTTTTACTAAAACATGCATTTGGAAACTATGGAGATCTACTTTATGATATTTCGCTCAGCCCGACAATGGCAACATTCTTAACATTTGCAAATAATGAAAAAGAGTATATTGATACAGATACAAATGCAACAATTCTACCCGATGAGAACTATGGTAGAGAGATTATGCAACTCTTTAGTATTGGTTTGTATGAATTAAATATAGATGGAACAGAAAAAAGAGTTAATGATAAACGCGTTCCAACCTATGAGCAAAAAGATGTAAATGAGATGTCTAAAGTTTTTACAGGCTTAACATATGCACATAGTAAATGGGGAAAAATATTACTTAAAGGGGACTCGACCCATCCTTTAGAGTGTTATCAAGACCATCATGATACGAGTGAAAAACATATACTTGGTGGAACACTTCCTGCAGGACAAACATGTGAGCAAGATGTAAAAAGTGCAGTTAATTTACTGATGAATCATTCTAATGTTGCTCCGTTTATTGCTAAAAAGTTGATACTCAGACTGACAAAGTCAAACCCTACAACAGCGTATATAAAAAGAGTTGCAGAAGTCTTTGCCGATACAAATGGAGATTTAAAAGAGACAATAAAAGCTGTACTGCTCGATGAAGAGATATGGGAGAATATAAAAGCAGATAAAGGTGTGAAAATTAAAGAGCCGTATATTCTTTTTACAGAAGTACTTCGTGCTATGAATTTTCAGCCAATTCCTTGGACTAAATATACGCATGATGATAGAGTCTATAGAGTAGAAAACCCAGGATTTCTCACAGACTCTCTTTATAATTATCTGGGAGAATTCCCGACTAATTCACCATCAGTCTTTAACTTTTATAGTGATACCTTTGAACCCGATAATGATGAGTTTAAAATTCGTGGATTTGTTGCACCAGAGTTAGCGATATATACTGCAAAATATGCTGTAGGATTGAATAATCTCATAGATACCCTTGCCTACGAAGCTTCTGTACAAAGACGGGTTTTTTACCATAGAAATGAAGATAATCCATATGATTACCTTCCAGAGAAAGATCCTAGTCGCTATAAAGGTTGGAGAACAAGAACATATATGTATATAGATTTTGATGAAGCACTTGATGTTGCAAGAAATAATGGTTTTGGTTCAAATCTCACTGAAAATGAGGGTGATACAGCAACTAGAGAAAAAGTTGCTACTGCATTGGCTGATTATCTTTCATATAAATTGCTTGGAAGAAAGTTAAGTGATGCGCGTAGATCTATGATAATAGATAAATATAAAACATCTTTTTTTAGAGATTATAAAGATAATGATAAGGAATATATCATAGCAAAAAATGATTTTACGATTTATTGGGTTATTCCAATGATGATTGATATTATCCATACAGATGCGTTTATGGTGCAATAAGGAGTAGATGATGGAAAAATTAACAAGAAGAGATTTTATAAAACTTGCCGGAGGTATTACAGTTTCTAGTTTTGTAGTACCTGATGAACTTTTTGCAAATGATGGCAGCGATTTTAATGACTTTAAAGCAATGGTAGTAGTGGATTTGCAAGGGGGAAATGATGCATTTAATATGTTTATTCCTGCAGATAAAACAAAGGATAGTAAAACAGGATATGAGTATTATTCACAGGCTAGAGCAGAGAGTGTTCGCATTAAAGATAATGATTTAATGGGTGATCTTCGTGCAAAAGTCGATAGCAATGGTAATCTTGATTTGAGTTCTGGTAATCCTTATGCTGATGGAAATAATATTCAAAAGAGCTATACTAAAGGATATTATCTTTTAGATAAACAAGGATTTGATTCGAAAATAGCAATTAACCCATTGATGCCAGAGGTTGCTTATTGGATGGACAGAGGTAAAGGTGCAATTGTTCATAATGTAGGATCTATTTCACAACCAGCAACCAAAGCGCAACTTAAAAGTGGTGAAGTTAAAGGTCCTCCTTTTAACTTTGCACATGATCAGCAGGCAACTTTAATGAAAACAGGACAGGCTAGTTCTATTAATGTACCGACTGGTTGGTTAGGGCGTGTTGCAGACAAATGGGGTGATTTAGGTATTAGTGGAGCCTATAAAATGAATATTAATCTCTCTACTTTTGGACAGTATAAGATGTTTTTTGGAAATTCTACAACACCAATGTCTTACTCTTCAGGTGGGCCGGTAAATTATTGGCTTATTTTAAAGCCAGAAGAGGAACAGTTGAATTTTAGAAAAAGTCTTCTTGAAAAAAATGATGGTGATATGTTTCGCTCTTTAATTGCAAAAACAGAAATAGATACCATCACGCAGGTACAAGAGACAGTAACAGACTGGGATGATGTTACAGGAACAAATAATATTTATGATGGAATAGTAGACAGTTATGGAAATCCATATTTTAAAGATGATGGAACAACACTCAATAGACCAACAAACGATCAGCTTAATGTTGGAGGTAGAGTAATTGATTCTGCAAAGGCTTTTATCACTGCTGCAAAACTAATTCATATTGGAAAAAATAAAGGGTTTAAACGAATGGTGATTGCCATTACACTTGGTGGATATGATCAACACTCAACACAGGCAAATGACCACTCTAAAAAGCTTCGTGAACTTAGCCTTGGAGTAGATAGTTTTATGCGTTTTGTTGAAGCAAAAGGGTATATGGATAAAGTGACTCTTTTTACTGTGAGTGAGTTTGCCAGAAGTCTTGGAAGTAACTCTAACGGAACTGATCATGCATGGGGTGGTTCATATATGGTTCTCGGTGGTGCTGTAAAATCTGGGAACTATGGTGCTATTCCTAACTTAACACGAGGTGGGGATGATGATATCAGTAATAAAGGCAGATTTATTCCTACTACTGCTTATTCACAATATTTTGGGACTATTTTGAAATGGTTTGGTGCTGATGATGAGGTAATGAATTATGCTCTACCGGAACTTAAAAACTTTAATGTAAAAGATTTGGGATTTTTTGGATAACTAAAGAATTAGAGAGGTTTAAAAGCCTCTCTTTGAAAAATAATCTTTTAAAATCTTACTATGGTCAAAGACAAGTTTTGAGAGTTCTATCTCTTTAGGATGTAGAAGATGAACCTCTTTTGCATCATCAGCTGCTTTTGGCTTCTTAGTAGCCTTTGCAATATAGACAGCACTTGCCGTATGAAAGCGTGGATCACGAGAGGGGTCTGAGTAGATACCAAGTAACTCTATAATAGTAACATCAAGACTGATCTCCTCACGCATTTCACGCACAAGAGCATCCTCTACAGACTCACCAACATCTACAAATCCACCAGGAATGGCAAACCCTAAAGGCGGATACTTTCTCTCTATAAGAACAATTCCTAGAAATTTTTCATCTTCGTAAATTTCTACAATCCCGTCAGTTGTAAGATAGGGTGTTTTTGGTGTAAACGACATTAGTAGAGTCCCTTTGTTGTTGTGTTATAAAATTATATAGTGAGTAAGTTTAATTTGTTGTTAGTAATGTTTAAAGAGATTTTTATAGTTGAGTGGTGCGGACGAAAGGACTTGAACCTTCACACCTTGCGGCACCAGATCCTAAGTCTGGCGTGTCTACCAATTTCACCACGTCCGCGTGGATAAGTGTTTAATGTCACTTCTGACCGAATAATATAAGAAATGTAGTGGTACGCCCTAAAGGATTCGAACCTTTGACCTACGCCTTAGAAGGGCGTTGCTCTATCCAGCTGAGCTAAGGACGCATCAGATAAATATGGTACGCCCGATAGGATTCGAACCTATAACCCTCGGAGCCGAAATCCGAAACTCTATCCAGTTGAGCCACGGACGCTACTATATTTGTTATATTATTAGTTTGATATATTTTATAAAATGGGGTGGGATGCGGGATTCGAACCCGTGACCCCCGGCACCACAAACCAGTGCTCTAACCAGCTGAGCTAATCCCACCATGCTTTTAAAAATATAATACTGAAAGTTAAAATGGTCGGGGTGAAAGGACTCGAACCTTCGGCCCCCTGGTCCCAAACCAGGTACTCTAACCATACTGAGCTACACCCCGACCTACACATTAAACAAGCAGTTATGCTGATTAATGAGGCGAAATTATAGTCTATAATGTTTTATTTGTCAATAGTATTTTGAAATTTCTTTAAAAAAAGGCTCTTTTTTAGTATAATTGCAGCAATAAATAGAGAAAGTAGCATATGAAAGTAGCAAGATTTAGTAGGATAGGGTTTATTTTAGCAGCAGCAGGGTCTGCAGTTGGACTTGGTAATATTTGGAAGTTTCCATACATTACAGGTGAGTATGGTGGGGGTGCTTTTGTTCTTATTTATCTCATTACTGTTTTACTTATCGGTTTTTCTATTATGATTGCAGAGATGCTCATAGGGTATCTTGGACGTCGTGATACGGTGAGCTCTTTTGAAGAACTTGCGCCAAAAAACAAAAATATATGGAAATTTGGTGGCTTTCAAGCACTAGCTGGTCTTTTTATTATGATTTTTTACTCTGTTGTTATTGGGTGGATATTTAACTATATTGTTACCTCTTTAACTTATCTGCCATCAAGTATGAAAGAGTCTGAAGCTGTTTTTAGTAGTATGCTTCATAGTGATTTTTGGACACAGCTCTTCTACAATACACTCTCTTTTGGACTTATTACTTATGTTGTACATAAAGGAATTAAAGGTGGTATTGAGAAGTTAAACTTCTATTTGATGCCGGCTCTGATGATAATATTGGCCGGAATGTTTTTGTATGCTACAACACTTGGTGGGTTTTCAAAGGCTTTTGAATTTATGTTTTATCCTGATTGGTCAAAATTGACATCACAAGCTTTTGTTGTTGCGGTTGGGCATGCCTTCTTTACATTGAGTCTTGGTATGGGTGCTATTATGACCTATGCTGCATCCCTTCCTAAAGATGCTAACCTTGTCAAAAGTGCCTTTTGGGTTGTTCTTTTAGATACGACCATTGCTATTGTTGCGGGTTTAATGCTCTTTACTTTTCTCTATCAATATGGTTCAGGCCCCGCTCAAGGTCCAGGACTTGTCTTTATCTCTCTGCCCGCCGCTTTTTATCAGATGGGTGTGATAGGAAATATCTTTGCTGTTCTTTTCTTTATAGCGCTCGCTTTTGCAGGATTGACATCTTCTGTCTCTCTTGTTGAGCCAATGATTCAGTACTTTATAGATAGATTTGGCTGGAGTCGTCTCAAGTCATCACTCTCTATGGGATTTTTCTTTTGGTTTTTTGGTCTGTTTGCAATTCTCTCCAATATAGATGGAGCAAAAGAGATGTTAACGTGGGGTGGTAAAAACTTCTTTGATTGGGTTGATTATTTTACAGCAGCAGTTATGCTTCCTATTGGCGGCTTTATTATGGCTGTATTTGTTGGGTATATCATTCCTGAATCTGAGGTACGTAAAGTGATGAAACCACAGCTTAAATGGGCATATAAACCATGGTACTTCTCTTTGCGTTATATTACACCGGTCGCTATGTTTGTTGTTATGCTCTCACTTATGGGAGTTATCTAATGAACGTTGCCAATGATTGCAGAGAACTACTCACACAAGAGGGTGTGAATTCGCAGTCGAGTATAGATTTTGAGGTAAATGGTGAAGTGATGACACTGACACTTGATTATATTATAGATACCTATATGCAAGCTTCTGATGAGTCACAGCTTGTCTTTTATAGTGCTTTAAAGAAATCACTTGAGACAAAATCGATGGGAATTGAGAAGTTTTTTGAGGGAATGGGGCAGCTCTTGCTGATGACACATCTCTCTGATAAGTTTGAAAATTTAAAGTAGGAGTTGTTAGACTTCGCCGCATTGGCGAGATCTAACTAGAACTGAATCAGTCCGTCAACCGGGCTTGAGGCAGTTGCGTAAGGTTTTTTAGGAATTCTTCCTGAGAGGTAACTCATACGTCCTGCAATAACAGCATGTTTCATCGCTTCAGCCATTGCAATAGGGTTTCCTGACTGTGCAATAGCAGTGTTTGTCAGTACTCCCTCAGCACCAAGTTCCATTGCATACGCTGCATCACTTGCACAACCGATTCCTGCATCAACGATTACAGGAACACTTACCGCTTCACGAACAAAAACAACATTATATGGGTTTTGTACACCAAGACCACTTCCAATAGGAGCTGCTAAAGGCATTACTGCGTGAGCACCTGCATCTTCAAGTCTTTTTGCCATAATCGGATCATCTGAAGTATATGCCATAATAGTAAAACCATCTTTGTGAAGAACTTCACACGCTTTGATAGTCTCTAAAACATCAGGATAGAGTGTTTTTTGCGTATCACCGATAACTTCAAGCTTAATAAGATCAATACCAGTCGCTTCACGTGTAAGTCTAAAAGTAGTGATAGCCTCTTCAGCTGTTACACACCCTGCAGAGTTTGGTAAGAATTTTACATTTGTACCTGCGAATGTATCACGAAGATTCTCTTTGTCCGGGTCTGTAATGTTTAAGCGACGTACTGCCACAGTAATGAGTTCACTGCCACTTGCGAGTGTTGCCTCTTTTGTCATCTCGAAAGAGTCATATTTACCACTTCCGACGATAAGGCGGCTTCCTAGTTCATATTTTCCGATTTTTAGTTTGTTATCCATAATTTATTTATTCCTTTGTGCAAATTAGCTTTGTGCGATTTTTTATAAAGTCTCTCATCAAAGCAAAATCTGGTTCGCAAGAACCAAGCTTTAGTGCCTCAGCGGCTAGCGAAGCAAAATGGGCTTTGCTCATTTTGTGTATTATATAGAAATTTTCTTATAACTTTCCAATACCTTCTATTAAATCATCCGGTGTAAGTGAAAAATCAGTCCCTGAGTAGTTTTTGGCTAAAAAAGTATGCGTTAAAGAGCCATTTATGGCAGCTTCCAAAGGGCTATATCCCTGCGCTAAAAGGGCGGCTACAAGACCACTTAAAACATCACCGCTACCACCTTTTGCAAGTTTTGCACTGCCGTGGGGATTGATGTAAAAAGAATCTTTTTGACCAATGATGACATTGGCACCTTTGAGCAGTAGTGTTGCGTGAGCAAAGGCATTACAAAAGAGTTCTACATAGTGAAATCGCTCCGCTTGAAGCTCCTCTACGGAGATCTCTGCTAGTTGCGTGAGGCGAAGCAGTGAGACAAACTCTCGTGGGTGTGGTGTAAGTACAATCTGCTCTTTTTGAAGTAGTTTTAGCATGAGTGGCATATGAAAAAGGTCAGCATCGACTACTAGGGGAAGTTCATTATCTAAAAACTCCAAGAGTTCATTATCGCTAAACTCATCACCCAAACCCATTCCAACTGCAATGGCTGTTGTGTTCTTTGGAAGGGTGTGCGCATACATTAATGCGTGAGGAATATTTAAAATCTGCTCTTTTTCAAAGCCGACAAGTGTTACAAGTCCAGTACCAAATCGCAGCGCTGCCATAGCACAGAGTATGCTTGCACCAATCTTCTCTCCACTGACAACAGCAAGATGTCCATAACTCCCTTTGTGACTATCCTCACGCAAGCGATGTGGTAGTTTTAAATCATCTAAATCAAGAAGCTTCCAGTTTGACTCTGTTTCATAGAGCTTGCGTGAGATACCTAGATTGACAACCTCTATCTGCCCGACTCTATCTTTGTTTGCATCTAAAAAGAGGCTTTTTTTGAGTGCTCCCATCGTAAAGGTAATGTCAGCAAAAAAACCGCTGCTTGGCATATCGCAGGCAATTTTAAAGGCTTTGGATCTATTCATATTTTCAATGAGTTGCGTGAGCACTTCATTGAAACTACCACTAAATCCTGTACCGACAATGGCATCAACGATCACATCAGAGTTCTCAATCTCTTTTGTTGTTATTACACCAATGGCATCGGCACGTTTTTTTTGGAGGCAGGCCATAGGAGATTTTGGCTCTTTTGCATGCAGTAGTTTGACACTATAATCACTATGGAGCAGTCGTGCCAAGGTGATACCATCAGCACCATTGTTCCCACTACCCACAACGATTGTAATGGTAGTGTTTTGAGGAAATTTTTGTCGAATGTAGCTTGCCATTCCCTCAGCGGCATGCTCCATTAAAATATCTTCAGAGAGAGCAAATGTTTCGTAACATCTTAGATCGAGTGAGCCAACCTCTTCAAAAATATTTTGCATTTTAGAGCTCTGGAACGTACTCGTCTATTTGAACCATTGAACAGGCGATCTCATTAAATAAGAGTGTTGGGTAGGCTGTTCTGTACTGGTAAAGAAACTTGTTTTTCTTCAGTGTTTTTAAAATTGCAGTGTTGTAGTAGTTTGCATTTGAACACTTTCCTAAAAAGAGGAATGAAAAGAGTAGTTTGAGGTGTGGATTTTCAAATGTTTCATGTGGCTGTGCCAAAAATGTAAAACCATACTTTTGTAAATTTGCAAATGAGAGCATATAGAGCAGAAAATCTTCAAACTGTGTATAAAAACCATTAAGATTCTCAATGTCGTGAAAAAAGTAGTAGTAGTTGTCTAAAAGCTCTTGTTGGGAGATGATTTGTGATAATCGACTGCGTTCATCTCTTCTTTTTGCAAAATATTGTGGATCAACTGCCATATAGATATGTTTTTTTTCTGAAATAAGTTTTGTAAATGCAGCATCAAATGCTTCACTCTCCTCAAAACGAATATAGTTAAAATGCTCATCTTTATAGCGAAGTTCTACATCCTCTTCATGTGAATTTGCGAAATCCATATAGAGTGTTGCTACACTGTTGTCTATAGCATAGTTTCTGATTTTACAGGCAAGATTTGTCTTTCCTGAACCCTGTTCACCTAAGATAAGCGTGTTATGTTTTAACATTCTTTTTTCAAGTTTTAGAGCATCAATAGTGTCTAAATATTTTCCAATTGTATCTCGCATACGGTTTATCCCCTGGTAATCATTTTGTTTATTATATCTTCTTGATGGTAAAAAAGGTATAATACAGCTATGAATTATAAAACAATTGCACAAGAGACACTTAATATTGAAGCAGAGACTCTCCTTGGAGCCTCTAAAAAAATTGGAAATGAATTTGATGAAGCTGTCGCAATGATCTTAAATTGCAAAGGCAAACTTGTAATCAGTGGAGTCGGTAAAAGCGGACTCATTGGTGCTAAGATGGCAGCAACTTTTGCTTCTACAGGAACACCGAGTTTTTTTCTTCATCCTACAGAGGCGCTGCATGGAGACCTTGGAATGATAGGTAAAGAGGATGTTGTTCTTGCTATCAGCTACTCAGGAGAGAGTGAAGAGTTAAGCTCTATTTTGCCACATATAAAACGTTTTGGAATACCTCTTATCGGGATGACTCGTGATCCTAACTCAACACTTGGAAACTATAGTGATCTGCTTATAAGAGTGGATGTAGAGAGAGAAGCTTGTCCTTTAAATATTGCTCCGACAAGTTCAACGACTTTAACGCTTGCTCTTGGTGATGCACTTGCCGTTTGTCTGATGAAAGCTCGTAATTTTCAAAAGTCTGATTTTGCCTCTTTTCATCCTGGTGGAGCACTTGGTAAACAGCTTTTTGTTAAGGTGAAAAACTTGATGCAGAGTGAAAATCTCCCTCTCATTAGAGAAGATGCAAAAGTAAAAGATGCGATTTTAACAATCAGTGAAGGGCGTCTTGGAACAGCTTTAATCGTAGATAAAGATGAGAGACTTGTAGCACTTATGAGTGATGGCGATGTTCGTCGTGCACTACTAAGTGAAGGTTTTTCACTTGAAGACAATGTGATGAAGTATGCAACGAAAAATCCACTTAGTATTGATGATGAAGAGATGCTAGCAAGTGATGCACTTGTTTTAATAGAAGCAAAAAAGATACAACTTTTGGTTGTAACTGATAAAGAAAAAAAGATACAAGGGGTACTTCATATTCATACCCTGATAGAAAAAGGAATTTCATAAACAATGAGATTAAATAAATATATAGCACACTACTCAACTTACTCACGTCGTGAAGCTGATCGTGCCATTCAAGATGGTTATGTGAGAGTAAATGGTGAGATTGAGATGAATCCTGCTACACAAGTTGATGAGAAACAAGATGTTGTCTACATCAGTGGAAAACAGGTAAGCCCTCAAGAGAAATATACAGTAATTGTTTACAATAAACCAAAAGGTGAGTTGGTCACAAAGTCAGATCCAAAAGGGCGTCGTACCATTTATGATTCACTTCATAAAGATTTCCGTCACTTTATTCCTGTTGGGCGTTTGGATTATGCTTCTGAGGGACTTCTGCTCTTAACAGATGCCTCTCACGTGGCAACGGCACTTATGGAGTCAGATTTAGAGAGAATTTACAAGATAAAGATCAAAGGAGAAGTGACACCTGATATGGAAGATGCTATGCTTAATGGTATATTTCTTGAAGATGCAACAGCGGGAGCTCACTCACACTCCAAGATAAAATCAATGGAGTTCAAGCCTTTTATAGGGTATAAGATTCAAAAGAACCAATCAAACTACTCTATCTTAAAAGTGGCACTCTCTGAGGGGAAAAACAGAGAACTTCGTCGTTTTTTCGCTCACTTTGGTGCAGAGGTAGCAGACCTGAAACGGTTAAGCTTTGCAGAGATAGAGCTTAATAATCTTCCAACAGGAAAAACCCGTTATCTGACTCGTTCAGAGTATTCGGCTCTTTACAAATTCCTCAAAGAGGAAAAACGCAAGGCAAAAGAGAAAAAAAGAGTGAAAGAGAAAGAGTAGCTTGTGGATTTTACATACCTCTTAAGACCGAAAACCTTTGATGAGATGTTCGGTCAAGAACATCTCACGCAAGAGCAGGCTGCTTTAAGGGTTCTTTGTGAAAAAGGGAGTTTGGGGCACAGTTTTTTTTATGGACCTGCAGGGGTTGGAAAGACCTCTTTAGCTCGAATTATTGCTGCTACGATGGAGCTTCCTTTTTATGAGGTCAATGCAACATCGCTTAAAGTTGAAGAGTTGCGAAAAATCTTCACACAGTACAAAAACAGTCTTCAAAAACCTCTCATATTTATTGATGAGGTGCATCGTCTCTCCAAAAATCAACAAGAGGTTCTTCTTCCGGTTATGGAGAACAACTCCGTCTTAATCATTGGTGCCTCTACCGAAAACCCATTCTTCTCCCTTACCTCTGCCATCCGTTCTCGCTCTATGTTGTTTGAACTGCGTGCAATTGAGAGAGAAGCCCTTGAGTCTATTTTGCAAACGGCACTCTCAAAAACAGAACTGAGCATAGATGATGATGCAAAAGAGTATTTGATAGTTTCGAGCGGTGGTGATGCTCGAGCAATGTTAAAACTCCTTGAATTTGCAAGTGAAGTAAACTCTAAACTGAGTATGGAGTTGTTAAAATCCCTTCGTCCAAATGCACTCCAGGCTGGAAGCAGTGAAGCAGGCGTGCATTATGATCTTATCTCGGCACTCATTAAGTCAATACGGGGAAGTGATGCAGACGCTGCAATTTACTATTTGGCACGGCTTATTGAGGGTGGTGAGAGTGCTGATTTTATAGCACGACGCTTAGTGATACTTGCGAGTGAAGATGTTGGAAATGCAAATCCTCAGGCACTTACATTGACAACATCAACCTTAACAAGTGTAAAGCAGATAGGTTATCCTGAAGCAAGAATTATCTTAGCTCAGGCTGTAATCTATCTCTGTGCTTCTCCGAAATCAAATAGTGCTTATATAGCTATAAATAAAGCAATAAAAACTGTAAAAGATACAGAGATCTTAGATATTCCAAAAAGTATTACTCAACAAAATGAGGGGTATCTCTATCCTCATGATTTTGGAGGCTATGTGAAGCAAAATTATTTATCAACAGATATCACATTTGTGGAACTAAAAGAGATAGGCTATGAGAAAAAAATGAAAGATTGGTTAAAATTGTTGCATAAATAAGTTTAAATTTGATATTATGGTTTAAGTATAAAATTTAAGGGGAAAATCAATGGAGATTTCAACGAAAGCCAATATTGTAACAATTACTGGAAATATAAAGTCTGTAAATGATTATCAAAATATCAAGAAAACAATTGATGCAATGATTGATACTCACCAAAATATTATTATTGAAATAAAAGATTCAATCTCAATCACCTCTTCAATTATAGGGTATTTTACAAAACTTGTACAAAAAGATGGAATAGTGTTAAATGTAAAAGTAGGTGATACAAGTTTAGTAGAATTATTTAATGATTTAAATCTTGTATCACTTTTTCAGGTTCGAAAGGTATAAATAATGACAATTAAAAATAAACTCAAGCTCATATCAGCGATTGTACTCTCTTTTGCAGTAGTAATCATTGCATTGACTATTAATGAGGCACTTGAGAAGAGAGCTGTAATTGCACAGGCAAAAGAGTTAAACCTTCTCTCTCAGAAGCTTTCACTCTTAATTCATGAGACACAAAAAGAGAGGGGTGCTAGTGCTGGTTATCTAGGCTCTAAAGGTGAGAAATTCGGTGCTATTTTAAAGAAGCAGCGAGTGCTTACAAATGAACGTTATAAAGAGCTTAAAAGCTATGTAAATAGTTTAGATTTAACAAGTTATATGGCGACACTCCGTCAGAGTATTCAAGCTGTAATGCAGGGAATGAATAAGATTAATAGTGTTCGTTCCCATGTAGACAATCTTACCATCTCTGTAAAAGATGAAGTTGCTTACTATTCGGGTGTTAACAGAGATATATTGCATGTTGTCTCTTTAACAGCAAAACTGGCAGATACACCAGAACTTGTTAAAGCATTAAGTGCCTATACAAACTTTTTAAAATCTAAAGAGAGAGCAGGAATTGAGCGAGCTGTGATGAGTGCTACATTCTCTGCCGATAAATTTGGAAATGGAATGTTCGCCAAGTTCATTAAATTAATGGCTGAGCAAAATGCTTATATGGATGCTTTTTTAAGTATTGCCCCTGATGATTCTATTGCAATGTATAAAAGAACGATGGACTCTCCGGTAGTCGCTAAAGTTGACAAGATGCGAAATATTGCTGTTGCAAGGGCAAGTGAAGGTAATTTTGGTGTTGATGGGGTAGTTTGGTTTCAAACAATTACGAAAAAAATCAATCTTTTAAAGAAGGTTGATGATAATTTAGCTCAAGAGAATGATAAGATATTAGCAAACCTTGAAGCAACATACAAAAGAAATACCCTAATTACTTTGCTTGGGTATACAATTTTTGCCATTGCGGTCTTTATTATTATTTTACTTATTGCTAAAGGAGTTAACCGTAGTGTTGAGAGCTCTTTAAGTCAGATTAAGTGTGTTTCAAATGATTTAGATTTGACTTGTAATGTTGTGGTTGAAGGAGATGATGAGATATCTCAAATCTCACGTGCTCTGCATACTATGATAGTGGCATTTAAAGAGAGTGTTTATAATGCTCAAGATATTGCAGTAGCAACAACACATGAGAGTGAACGTCTCAATAAGGTTGTTGATACATTAACTAACAATAGTGAACTTCAAGAACATAAAATAACTGAGGTTAATGGGTTGATTTCTGATATTGGTGAGAAACTAGATATAGTAGAAGAGTCAACTATTGTAGTTACAGAAGATCTAGATAGTACATTTAAAGTTTTAGATACTTTTATAGTCAAACTAGAATCAGTTGTCAATTATATTGAAGATGGTAGTGAACAGCAACAGGCATTGGTAGATAAAGTAGCATCATTGACAGAACAGGCAAAAAACATTAAAGATGTGCTTGCAATTATCTCTGATATTGCAGATCAGACAAACCTTCTTGCTCTTAATGCAGCAATTGAAGCTGCACGTGCAGGTGAGCATGGACGTGGTTTTGCTGTTGTAGCTGATGAAGTTAGAAAATTGGCAGAATGTACACAAAAATCACTCTCAGAAATCAGTGCAAATGTGAATCTCATTACGCAAAATGTTGTTGAAATTTCAGAAGAGACGGATAAAACATCACAAAGCATGCAGACAATTGCTGAATCAGCAGAAGAACTTATAAGCTCCTCAAATGAAACTAAAGATAATCTTATGATGACAAAAGATAAATCTACAGATGTTATGCATCAAAGTGTATTTATAGCAACAAAAACAAAAACACTTATCAGCACAATGGATGAGATAGTTGAGGTCGCATCGAAAAATTCAGAATTAAGAGTAACAGTAGAAGATGCTGTTGAGTCATTGGCACATGATGCTCAAAAATTACAATCTGAATTGAGTAAGTTTAAAATTTAATGTCTGAAGAGCGTTTAAAAGAGCTAGAAAAGAGTGAGGCATACTCCTCTTATCAAGCTGATTTGGCTTTTGAAAAAGAGCTCAATATTTTAAGAAATGATTTCTATTATCAGATGATAGACTCTAAAACAACATCACTGGTGGACTTTTTGTATCGACCACTTGATAGGTTGAGTGGTGATGCATACAGTGCACGTAGAATTGATGACAATCGAACCTTCTATCTTCTTGTAGATGGGATGGGAAAAGGTATCTCAGCTTCATTTACAACAGTTATTATGACAACCTTTATCAATCACTTAATTGATAAAATGATTGAGCATGATAGTTTTAGTTTGGATATTATCATTAGAGAGTCTATAGAGTTTATTAAACCTATACTTCTTGATGATGAGGTATTAGCTATCGATTATATATGTTTTGACAGTTATTATGGTGTTTTAGAGTATGCAAAGTTCGCCATGCCTCCCTTTTTACTTCTTGATAAACAAGAGAATCTAATCAAGATAAAATCAAATAATATTCCATTGAGCAAATGGCAAGCAAACTATAAAGTTGATAGCTATAATATTGATAATATTGAAAAGTTGCTTTTTTATAGTGATGGTATAGTAGAAAATAGTACTGTCTGTGATGATCAACCTTATGCTATGTTTATTGAAGAGGATTTTAAAGAGTCTTTTACCCGTGAAGAGTTTAAAGATAGATTTTATACTCGAGTAAAAGAGCAAGAGGATGATTTAACACTGATCTTTATTAATAGTTTGGATATGAGTGAAGAGACACTTGTTCGTCAAAAGGTATTTGATACCTCTCTTGATGCTGTTGATGAAGCCTCTTCTTGGTATGAAGAGGTATGGCAGAGTTTAAATGTTGATATGAAAGTCTCATATAAAGCTGATGTAGTTTTTACTGAACTCTTTATGAATGCGTATGAGCATGGAAATTTAGGTATAGATTCAAAAACAAAACATAAATATCTTGAAGATGATATCTATTTTGAGAAGTTAATAGAGCTTGAGGAGAAATGTTCAAAGAAAATCTCTGTTAATGTCTATAAAATTAAAGAGTGTTCTAGTGAATATGTAGTGACAAAAATTTGTGACGAGGGCGATGGCTTTGATACACAGATACTCAGTTTGATTTTTAGAAACTCTAAAAAATTTAATGGACGTGGTGTTTTTGTTTCACGTAAGAACTCAATGGGTATATATTACAACTCCAAGGGAAATTGTGTTCTGTTTTTAAATAAAATTTGATAAATTAATAGATTGTTCAACAATTTAGGTATATAATTTAATCATATAGTAAATAAGGAAATAAAATGTCAGAGAAATCATTTGAGATAGAGTCATTAGAGTATCATGTAGCACAAAGTGAATTTGATACAAACGGAAAAACAGGAACACTTTTAACAAAACCGTGTAATACAGAAAAAGAGTTGGCAATGGCATACTCTCCTGGAGTAGCTTATCCTTGTCTTGAGATAGAAAAAGATATTGACAAAGCGTATGATTATACAAATAAAGGGAACCTTGTAGCTGTTATTAGTGATGGTACAGCAGTTCTAGGTCTTGGTGATATCGGTCACTTAGCTGGAAAACCTGTAATGGAAGGGAAAGGGGTTCTTTTCAAATCATTTGCTAATGTTGATGCGGTTGATATTGAACTTAATACTAAAGATACAGAAGAGATTATTAAGATTGTTGCTGCTATGGCTGACAGTTTTGGTGGTGTGAATTTAGAAGATATCTCTGCTCCAAGATGTTTTGAAATTGAGGATCGTTTAAAAGAGATCTGTAATGTTCCAGTTTTCCATGATGATCAACATGGTACTGCGGTAATTACAACAGCTGGGCTTATCAATGTTATTGAAATGAGCGGTAAAAAAGCAGAGGATCTTAAAGTTGTAGTTATTGGTGCTGGTGCATCAGGAATAGCATGTGCAAGTATGTATAAAAAATTGGGTGTAAAAAATATTACAATGTTGGATTCTAAAGGTGTTATTCACAGTGGTAGGGATGACCTTAATAAATATAAACAGATGTTTGCATTTGAAACAACAGACAGAACTTTAGAAGATGCTATTAATGGTGCTGATATGGTTCTTGGTCTTTCTCAACCGGATTTAATCTCTCCTGAGATGGTAAAAACAATGTCAGATACAAGTCCAATTATCTTTGCTTGTGCAAATCCAAATCCTGAAATTAAACCACCTTTAGCAAAAGAGGCTCGTCCAGATTTAATCATCGGTACTGGTAGAAGTGATTATGCAAACCAAGTAAACAATGTTCTTGGTTTCCCACAAATCTTTCGTGGTGCCCTAGATGTTAGAGCTACAAAAATTACTGAAAATATGAAAATGGCAGCTTCAAAAGCTCTTGCTTCTTTAGCAAAAGAGGAAGTTCCTGATCATGTAAAAGCTGCACACGGTCGTGGTGATGATATGACATTTGGTCCTGAATATATTATTCCTTCACCATTTGATAGACGTGTACTTGTTTATGTTGCTTCTGCTGTTGCACAGGCTGCTATTGAAGATGGTGTTGCTCGTGTGAAAGATTTTGATATGGATGCATACAGAGAAAAACTTCAAAGATTAGCAGATCACTTAGATGGAAAAATCTAACAATAGTTAGATTTTTTTGGCCTCGATATAAAACTTTTTGAGGCCAAGTTTTGCTTTATTATCAACTTTATAGGAGATAAGTTCAAGATACTCTAAAATATCTTTTGGACTTACTCCTGTCTCTTTTGCCGCTTTTTTTAAGAGGTATAGAGGAATCTTCTGCTCTTTTTTCAAAAACATTTTTTCAATTTTTTTATAGAGTCTCTTATCTTTGTGATAGCATAGTAGTGCAAAGACAAAAGGGAGATTATACTTTTGATTCCAGACTTGGGCAAGATCAATATAGTCACTACTTTGAAGCGCATATCGTAGTGCTTTATCTCCAATGATAACTTCACCATTTTGTTTTAATATCTTTGCAAGTACATTGGATGAAGCTGACTCTTTGTCACTTCTGCTTTTGCGTGAGGGAACTACCAAAACACTGCGTACCTCTTTTTTCGCGATAATACCAAGATTTACATGTCTATATCTTTTGGCAGCTATGCTGGAGATAAAAGCGGCATCGACACGTCTACTGCAAAAGGCACTGTTTATTTGGGCCGGAACATTTTTTTTGTAGTTCATTATAGCGTTTGCTTGCGATGTTCTGTTAAAACGCTTCATAAAAAGATGAAATGGGAGAAGGTTAAGGTATTCTATTTTTCCAAAAATCATGCGAAATTATAGCGCACTTAACTTATCTTAGATATAATTTATTCAATAAAACAGTAAGGCATAAATAATTATGGTAAGAGTAGAATTTTTAGGACCGATACAAAAAGATACATTGGAGTTGGATATAGCGAACCTCAATGAACTTGCGACAATTTTACAAGAAGATAAAGAGCTCTCAGAGTGGTTGCAAAACTCTGCTGTTGCGGTGAATGATACGATCGTCCCTTCTTTGGATGTTGCACTCAAAGATGGAGATAAAATCTCACTGTTACCACCAGTTTGTGGAGGTTGATAGATGCTACATATCTATGATGGCGCACTGGATGTGCCGACAATATTAAAAGAGTGGTATGAAGAGGAACTTGAGAGTAATTATGGTGCCTATATCCCTTTTGTGGGTACTGTAAGAAGTGAAAATGGTATTGATGGGCTTAGTTTTGACATCTATGAACCGATTTTAAACTCTTGGTTTGAAGCGTGGCAAGAAAAAGCAAAAGCAAAGGGTGCTATCATAAAGATGGCGCACTCTCGAGGTGATGTAATGTTGCATGAGTCTTCATATATCTCCGCAGTATTCTCTCCAAAAAGACGGGTCGCTTTAGAGTTTATAGATGAATTTGTTGAAGATTTTAAAGCAAGTGCACCTATCTGGAAATATGATTTAATAGATGGGAAGCGTATCTATGCAAAAGATCGTTCAACTGCAATAGCAGGTAGTGGAATTTTAGGAGCAAAACAATGAGTATAACTGGAGCAGATTTTATCTCTTATGAGACAAGTCAAAATATGTTGGATCTTCTACAGGTCAATAGCAGTCGGTATGAAAAAGTAGCATTAAGTGATGCTTTAGGCCGTGTTTTGGCAGAGGATATTGTTGCTAAGTTTAACGATCCACAGTTTGCTACAGCCTCTATGGATGGCTATGCAGTTCGACATGAGGATTTGGCACTTGGTGAGCTTGTAGTCTTGGGAGACAACCCTGCTGGCCATGATGAACAACGTGTTTTGTCTCAAGGTGAATCAATTAAGACCTTTACTGGTTCAATGATGCCAGAAGGAAGTGACACGCTTATTCAAATAGAGAATGTTACCTTTAATGATGGTAAAATTACTATTAATGAGATGGTAGAGAAGGGTAATGCTGTTCGTCCTATTGGTGAAGGGTATGGTGCGGGTGATGTTCTGATTGAGAAAGGGACAAAGATAGGCTTTGCTGAGATTGGTGTTATGGCAGGCTTGAATGTGGTTATGGTCAAAGTAGCTCTTCGCCCTCGTGTTGCTGTCATCGCAACAGGAAGTGAGATCCTTGATCTGGGTGAGAACTCAGATAATCCTGCTCAGATTCGTAGCTCAAACAACTATACTTTAGCAGCACTTTTTGAGTCAGCCGGTGCAGAGGTGATTCAACTTGGAACATCGCCTGATGACAGAGATGCCATTATGAGTACTTTTGAAAATGCCTTAGAGTCTGCAGATATTTTAGTCAGTACTGGTGGTGTAAGTGTAGGTGATTATGACTTTGTAAAAGATATTATTCCACGTCTTGGGGCTGAAGTTGTCTATAAAGGTGTCGGTATCAAACCGGGACGCCATATAATGGTCGCACAACGTGGACATAAGTTTATATTGGCACTTCCTGGATTTGCCTACTCTTCAACTGTAACAGCGATTTTATATGTGTTACCGCTTATTGCAAAGATGCAGGGTAAAAAAAGAGCATATCAAATGGTTGCGGCAAAACTGCAAGAGGATTTTAAAAAACGAAGTCAATTTACTGAGTTTACAGCGTGTAATGTTGTTGTGGAAGATGGTGAGTACTTTGTCAACTTTGAGGGCAAAAAGGTTGGAAGTTCTGCAATTCTTGTAAATATGCTCCATAATTCAGGATTGATGATAGCCGGTGAGGATGATAAGTTCTTAGAAGCCGGCACCTATGTTTCAGTGATACTTTTGGAGAGCTTTTAGATGAAAGCCCTTGGTGTTAACCCTCTCACGCAGAGTGTAGAGGAGTTAGATATAGAGATGAAAGCCAATAGTGTCTATACCTTTTTTAGCTCTATCTTAATTGATGAGATTGAGGCAATTAATGAGCATATTATCTATAGTGACGCAAATGCTTTAAGTGAAAAAAAACCTGCCTATTTTATAGGAGAGCAGCTTGTTGTTGGTGATGCACTTGTTTTGGGACGCTATGACTTTGATGATGTTGATGCTAAAATAACTAAAGATGAGCTAGATGCAATTATAAATTACGAAATTAATGATTTTTACACTGCTGTTTTGGAACTTCTCTCAAAAACAGATATAAATCTTTATCGTAGTTTTGAAGTTGAGAAGGATGGTGAAAAACTTTCTCTTAATACTGCGTGGGTACTTTACACTTTTAATATTGCAGATGAGAGAACAAAAGAGTACTTTATAAATGAGTTACAAAAAATATTAGATGCACGTAAAAGTGTTGAAGCATATATGCAAAAGATGGCACAACTTGCCATGAATGTAAAGGAATAATAAGATGGTTTTAGTTACTGGTGGTGCTGGTTATATAGGAACACATACATGTGTTGAGCTACACAATGCAGGGTATGATTTTGTGGTATATGATAATTTATGCAACTCTTCGCGTGAGGCATTGAAGAGAGTTGAGAAGATCATCGGTAAAGATGTACTCTTTGTTGAGGGTGATATTCGTGATAAAGAGGCACTTCATCGTGTTTTTGAAAAGTATGATATAGATTCAGTGATCCATTTTGCAGGTTTGAAAGCTGTTGGTGAATCCGTTGAACAACCTTTAAAATATTATGACAATAATGTTTATGGCACAGTTGCTTTGTGTGAGGTTATGAAAGAGAAGGGTTGTAAACGTATAGTCTTTAGCTCTTCAGCAACAGTCTATGGTGATCCTCATACTACGCCAATCAAAGAAGATTTTCCTCTAAGTGCTACAAATCCTTATGGTAGAAGTAAGCTCTTTATTGAAGAGATACTGCGTGACCTGTTTGTCTCTGATAGTGCATGGCAGATTATACTTTTACGTTATTTCAATCCTGTCGGTGCTCATGAATCGGGATTAATCGGAGAGGATCCAAATGGTATACCAAATAATCTTATGCCATATATTGCACAGGTTGCTGTAGGCAAACAAAAAGAGTTACGTGTTTTTGGTGGTGATTATGAGACAAAAGATGGAACAGGGGTACGTGACTATATTCATGTTGTTGATTTGGCTCAAGGGCATGTAAAAGCACTTCAAAAGATTGAGAGCTTAGATGATGTGCTCACGGTTAATTTAGGAACTGGAAAAGGTTACTCTGTTTTAGAGATGGTAGATGCGTATGAAAAAGCTTCCAATAAGAGGGTTCCTTACGCAATAGTTCCAAGACGTGCAGGTGATATTGCCAAATGTTATGCTGATCCTGCGTATGCCGAAGCTATGCTTGGTTGGCGCGCAGAGAAAGAGTTAGTAGATATGTGTAGAGATTCATGGAAATGGCAATCTATGAATCCAAATGGTTATCAAGCGTAATTAGGGTTATCCTTGGGTTAGAAGAGGCGCAAGGAGAACTGCAAAAATGAGCATAGTTATAAGGCTAAAGAGGATGTAGACCCAAACTACCCATTGATTATATCCACCGACCTCACGCATAGTTTCAATACGTTTTTGGGTATCTTCAATACTCGCTTCAATTTCGGCTTTTTTCTGTTTATACCCTTTATAGATAAAGAATGTTGAGAATCCACCTGTGAAAATAGCAACGATTAAGCTTAGCAAAGGGATAAAACTCGCAATCGTTGAGATAAAAAAGAGAACTACAGCTGCGAGATACTGTTTTCTATAGAGTAGAAATGCCCATCCTCCAGAAAGAGCCCACCAACTCCATACCCATTTCATAGAGTCAACACCGTTGATATTGAACTTTGAAAATGCATTTTGATACCACAACGTCTTTTCAGGTTTATTGACAAATGCTTCTATCATAGCATTTTCATACGCTTGATCACTCATGCTACTCTGCTGTATTGTTGTGGCTTCTGTTGTTTGCACAAGAGCTTCCTTTTCTTATAATAGATAGCATATATTGTAATGAAATAGATTAAAAAAGTCTAGCTTCTAAAGCTTTTATTTTATAGCTTCTTCTATGAATAGGAGAGTAACCATATTGTTTAATCATCTCAATATGGAGTTTTGTCCCATACCCTTTATGCTTTTGAAATTGATACTCAGGATACTCTTTTGCCATCTCTAATATATCTCTGTCGTGGGTGACTTTTGCCAATATAGAAGCAGCACTAACCTCTGCAACTTTTCCATCGGCTTTTATCATAGTCTCTAAGCCTGCCACACCATAGTTTGAGTTCCCATCAAAAAGATAGCTCGTTGCTTCAAGTGTAGCTATGATCTCACGCAGCCCCTCACGCAAGCAGTGAGATATTCCATTATTATCAATATCAGAAGCAGAAAATTTAACAATATGATAGGTAGAGGATTGAATGATCTCCTCGTAGAGTTTCTCTCGTCTTTTTGCTGTGAGTTTCTTGGAGTCATTAAGCCCTTCTATCTCCTCATGCAAGATACATCCAGCCATAACCAAATCACCTGCTAACGGTCCACGTCCAGCTTCATCTATGCCACATAAAAGACTCATACTATACCCCTGACGCTTCTCTTCTTTGACAAAATCGATTTGCTTTTTTTACACTAGGTAAGAAACCATTCATAACTAAAGTGATCAATCCTCCAATATATGGAATAAAGTTTAAAAGAACAAACCATCCACTAAGATTAATATCATGAAATCTTTTAATTGAAGTTACTATATTTATATAGATCAATGGTAAAACAATTAAAAAAGCAAAAAGTACAAATACTCCAAGTATCTCTGGTGAAAACTCTTGGTTTTGAGTCATTGCAGCTACAAATCCCAAGGCAAAACCATAGAGTATATAGAGAACAAAAATAATGAGTGATACTTTCCAATATTGCCAACGTGTAAAACACCCTTTTGCTGAGAAGAGAGATGCAAAGCCTTTTGGTTGATCCTCATAATAAGGGATATTTGTATTTTCTTGCTTTAGTATAATATATATATCTTTTGCACTACTGTTGTCATCACTCTCAAAGTCAACATCTGCTCCTTTGTGTAATTCACGCAGAGGTGTTTTAAGCTCTTCAAACTCAAAAGTAAAACGTCCCCCATCAGTTGTTATTATTCCACTTTTTTCTGTTTCATTTAAATCTAAGATCGTTCCCCGCATTGTTAAAAGCCCTATTTTTTTATTTTGACATTATGATAGAGTATTTTATATTAAATTATCATATAAAATATCGTAAATTGTTTTTTTTAATATTTAATCTCCTAAAGCCCAAATATCAAAGGGTATTATATCTACTTGAGAGAGGGGGTGGGTGATACTTCCCTCTTTGTTCATAGTAATGACTGTAATCTTTCTAATCCCATAACTGAATATAAATGCTTCAATAGATTCGAGTTTGTGAAAAAGTCGTCGCTCATCGGCAAAGGGTTTGCAGAGTATGATCTCATCACTTTGTGGAAGATAAAACTCTATTGCGTCCGCATAGTAAGACTCGGTATTAGATTTTAAGAGTTCCAAAAAGACCATATTTTCAAAGAGACGACCAAAATTCTTCTCAGTACTTAATGCAGATTTTATGGAGGTGTCACAAAGATAGACCTTCTTTGTCGCTTTTGCATGAGCGAACTTCTCTAAAAGATGAATGTAGTTTTTTTCATGCAGTGCCTCAAAGGATTTGTAAAGCTTGTCTTTTGAGATCTTGCGTGAGAGCTTTAGTCTCTCATAAATCGTAAAGGCAGAGAGTTTTTGTGAGATAAATTTTGCACAAAGCTTTAAAATATCAAACTCAATATCCTCCAGTGTAAATTGTAGCATTGTTTGAAGATAGGAGATACGTTCATCTGTATTTACTTTGTGCATGTGAGGAAAACCTCCAAGCTGAAAGAAGTGGTTGAGTGCAGATGAATCAAACTTATGTTCATAGGCGAGGAACTCTTCATAGTCGAGTGGATAGAGCTGTAGTCTCTCAAGATAGCTTGTATTATAGTCTCTTTGTGAACTAATGAGGAGTTGTGAGACATTTGGAAATGCAAACTCAGGACGATAGTTGTCGAGTGCAAGTACATCTATCTTGTTTTGATTGCAAAAAAGTGGAAGAGTCTGATTGAGCTTCTCTGTATCTATACGAATATCATTACAGTTGATATAGAGATAGGAGCCTTTTTTTAAAGAGAGAAGATAGTTCTTGATCAGTTTTGTTTTTCCGCTTTGTGCAATACCTATAATCTGGTATGATTTTTCATCAATAGAGGCTTTTCTCTCCTGATACTTTTCAAGTTGCAGATCGGTTTTGTAAAACTCTTCGAGTAAAATTTCCATAAATTATCCATTTTTTTAACTATCTAATTTTATCATTTCCTTTTTAAAAGGAAATAAATTTAAAAGAAATTCTGTTTTTAACCCCAAAATCCTTGAATATTAGCCTTACTTTGAGTATAATTCCGCTCCCTTAAATAGTTGGGCTAGGATCCAACGAGTTCTTTAGAAGGAAAATTATGGAAAAAATTCGTTTAAAATTGAAAGCTTATGATCATCGTGTACTTGATAGATCAGTAGCATCAATCGTAGAGGCTGTAAAACGTACTGGCGCGGTAATCCGTGGTCCAATACCTTTACCAACAAAAATTCGTAAATATACTGTTTTAAAATCAGTTCACGTTAACAAAAAAGCTCGTGAACAGTTTGAAATTCGTATGCACGCTA